>Ga0302322_100000019_pt1 | contig 87954 bp, 78 predicted proteins | sample Fen_T0_2_FD_203757 | JGI IMG/M metagenome (GOLD analysis project Ga0302322, IMG submission 203757) | Peat permafrost microbial communities from Stordalen Mire near Abisko, Sweden - Fen_T0_2 | ecosystem: Environmental > Terrestrial > Soil > Wetlands > Permafrost | place: Sweden: Abisko...
GGACCGCTCTGGCCGTTGAGCAACGACAAGAACCGGTTCTCGACCCAGGTCTCGGCTTCGGTGGTACCTGCCGGCTCGAACGCGTAGGCCGCCTTCCACAGGTATTCAAGCACGTGGACGACGTCGAATACGAAAATTCCAGGAGAGCAATAGCATGGAACTGACAGATACGGCACTGCTTGAATACCTGCATGATGCAGTCGTTTTAAGTATCAGCTATCATGCTGAAGAGAGTCGCGATCGTATAATTCTGCTAGTGGTGACATGCGATCGAGAAGCCGGATATTCCCCGTGGGAAGGAAAACGTCTTTGCATTCGTCTGGATGACGTGATTGTGGCTAATCACTACGTGTTTGGTGCAGTGGCGGGCCAAGAGCAGGTCAACGCGTGGGGGACTAAGTTGTCGGCGTCAATGGAAGGGGAGATTCAGCGCATCCAAGCCACGGGGATCAATTGCACAGGGATCGCGTTTTCGCTTACGTTTCATACGGGTTCATATCTTGAAGGCATGTGTCGGCGATTGTTCGTCGAGCTAGATCATGTGTAGCTGTATGTCAGTAAGTGTTCTCGGGCACCTGCAGCCGCATAGCGACGGCTCGAGTCGTTGTTCGAGGTGGTGATGCTTGCGATCTGTGTACTCGCGGTCTGCGCACTCGCGGTCTGCGCACTCGCGGTCACCACGCGCGCGCCTGACATCCGGATCGGCCGCGCGCCGAGTCGCATGCTTCGCCACCGTGGCCACCGGCACCGGGAAGCGTGCGTGGCGCGCGCACGCGGACCGGCAGCCGGCGCGTTCGTGCGCGCGGCCTCGTTGGCAGCGGCCCCCAGCTCCCCACGAGTGTATCAAGTCCTGGTAGGCAAGACACCTGCGGAGACTGCGGAGATTGATGCATTTGAGAGGAAAAGGCTTGACTCCAAAGGCTCCTGACCCTATGAACGCTCGAGGAGCGTATCTTGATCCGGCAACGGGTGAACAGTGGATACTGATGCGGAGCTGCGGGACATGCTTTCGAAGTGTGAGCAGTCCGCGCCGGGCTCTGAGGATTTCACCTCACTCTATACCTCGTCAGCCCAGGACGCTGCATTTGCAGTCTGCGCTCTTCTCGAGTTCTTGCTCGACGGTGACACGGCCCGAATAGCGGGCGTGCCTCGCTTTTCGACCGAATCGCAACCCGAACAACCTCATGCAGGTGCTCTATCATGCGTCTTGGAGGTAGCCCGACGAGCCATCACCCGAATGCGCGAAGGGCGGACATTTGCGGCCTGTCTACCAGAGGGACAGTATCAAGTATCTCTCGCGGGGCCGTATCTCTCGTCTCTCGCAACGGTCGATGTTCCGTCGTCTTCGATGTTGCGTATCAAAGCGACCGCGAGCACCGAGATCAGAAAGCCGCCCACGTCGGTCGCACGCATACACGGTGATCTCGATGGGTTGCTGCAGGACATCACAGCGGCAAATCCACGTGTCATCGGACTCGGTGAGGCAACGCATGGTACCGCCGAATTCGTATCGGCGCGTGGCGCGCTCGCGTTCGAGCTGATCCGGCACGCGGGGGTGCGATTGCTGCTGTTCGAGTTCGATGCAATCCAGAGTGCCCCGGTGGACGACTACGTGAACGGCGCGGATGTCGACATCGACAGAGATGACGTCGTATCGGAGGTGCTATTGCCGCCCGGGGAATGCGACGCGACAGTCACTTCGTATTGCACGTGGGTTGAGGGACTGCGCAGCTCTGCCGGATAGATTCGAGGCAACTCTCCGGAGCCAACGATGGTGCCGCTCACCTTAGCGGGAGCGGTGCATCGAAGGATCAGATCCGCAATATCACCGACTATGCGACAGACCGCCTGAACGGGAAATGATATGCTGTTTGGAAATATACATTCGTTGGCTATCGAGGCGGAGCTGCTCGAGATCTATGGCAAGTGGACGTATGCCAGCCTGCGGTTCTGGGTTGGAGGTCAGGAGATCGGAGACTTTAGCGACACCTCAGACCTGGCAGGCAGCGCTCGTTGGTTGCGTGCGTTCTTGCAAGAGTCATCGCGACGAACGAGGGTGGATCTCGATGAAATGCCTGCACCGGACGTCTACGAGCTACTGTATGGTCGCTTCGTTATAGATATCACGCGTGTTGATATTACCGTCAAGAGACCGACCTCCCCGATATCCCATGAGCCCTGGGATCGCGACCCATATCTGCTTGACGACGTCGGGGAGTCCTCTTTGCGAGACAAGTTTGCGGTCCTGGCAGTCCGAAGAAGCGATGCCCAGGATCGGATCATCGTGAAGTCGTTCAGGGATGATGTCGTGTGGGAGGTGTTGTTGCCGCCCGGTGAATGCGACGCGACGATCGTTTCGTATTGCACGTGGGTTGAGGGACTGCGCAGCGCTGCCGAATAGAGGCGAGGCAACGCAGGCCAAGGTCGCCTTTGGCGCCGAAGTCCAACACGAGCGCGTATCGCGGGTCGGTGACCGGCGGCGCACCCCGTCAGCGTTTGCGTGTTCGATCGGTCCTTCGAGCTCGAAGCCACCAGCTACCAGCAGAACCTGAACACGCGCGAGGCGCTCGCGCGGCGCTATCTCGAGACCACGGCGCTGCCCGCAGCCGAGATCTCGTTCCTGCTCGGCTTCGACGAGCCGAACTCGTTCTATCGGGCGTTTCGTTCGTGGACCGGGACGACGCCGGGGAGCGTGCGGCGCCTGGGCGAGCGGCGCAGGGCGCGCGGGCGCAGCTGGGCGAAAGCTACGTCGGCACGCTGGTGGTCGCCGGCGCGGCGTGGTTCAGCGCGTGATGCGCGGCGTGGGCGCGCTCGGCATCAGGAACGACCGGCGGGGCACGTGGACCGCTCCGGTGAAGAAGTGGCCGACCTCGTCGTAGAGGGCGCGGACCCGGCGCGCCTGCGCGAGCGGCTCGTTGCGCATCTTGCCGTGGCCGACCACCCGTGCGGTGCGGAACTCGAGATCGCTGTCGCCGAGCCAGTCGATCTCGACCAGCGCGACCCACTCGTCCGGATGGAGCGCGCAGATCTCCTGCCAGGTCAGCGGCTCCGAGACGCGGGGCTCGGTCTGGGCGCGACGCTGCTCCATCGCAGCCAGGCTGCGCCTGTCCACTTGTACGAGTCAAGCTCCTGGCCGCACGCGAAACGGTTAGTTGGGCTCACTCGCCGGCTCGATCGGCCCCGCGGGCACGCCGGTGGGTGAAGTGACCACAGCGCGCGCCGCGGCATCGGCTTCGCTCGCGATGACGGCGCGGTTGATCTCCTCGAGGAGGCCGCGCTTGCGCTGGTAGTCGACCTGCGGGAGGAACTTCATGGACTCGAGGGAGGCGAGGCCGCCAAAGAATTCTTCGTTCTGGCGCAGCTTGCGCTGCTGGATGCGCTGCAGATCCGACTGATCGCGGATGATGTAGGGAGTGAGCATGATGAGTAGGTTGGTCTTGTGTTTCGTCTTCTTGGTGTACTTGAACAGGTAGCCGAGCAGGGGGATGTCGCCGAGCACCGGCACCTTGGACTCGCCGTCGGTCTCGCTGTCCTGCATGAGCCCGCCGATCATCACGGTCTGCTGGTCGCGGACCACGACGCGGGTCTCGACGCTGCGCGTGGTCCAGGTCGGCCCGTTGGTGCCGCTGGCGTCCTTGAGGCCGCTGTTGTTGTGCTTGATCTCGAGCAGCACCGTGTCGTCGGACGAGATGTGCGGCTTGATGTCGAGCTCGAGCTCGAGCGGCTGGCGCGACACGCTGGTCGCGACCGCGGTGGTGGTCGCGCTGCCCGCGACCGCCGGCACGGTGGCGCTGAGATACGGCACGTTCTCGCCGATCTTCGACTTCGCCTCCTCGTTGTCGAGCGCGATGATGCTCGGGGTCGACAGGATGTTGGTATTCGAGCCGGTGGCGAGCGCCTGGACCAGCACGCCGTACGACGGGACGGTCGTGCCGGATGGCAGGCCGAGCAGGCTCGCGCCGCCGGTGATCGACGAGCCGATCAGGCCGCCGATCAGGCCGCCGGCGGTGACCGCGCTCGACGGGTTGAGCGACGACAGCTCGGGGAGCTGCACGCCGCCCAGCGCGATCCCGCCGCTGGCGGTGGTGGCGCCGGTGTGTTCGCTGGCGCCGAAGCTCACGCCGTGGGCGACGTCGACCTCGAGGATCATCGCCTCGATGTAGACCTGGCGGCGCGGCTGGTCGAGCTGGTGGATGACGTCCTTCAGCGTGACGAAGTCGCGGGTGCTCGCGGTGATGAGCAGCTTGTTGGTCGCCTTGTCGGCGATGACGTGCACGCTGCCCGAAAGGCTCGCGCCGAGGCTGTCGAGCGCGTTGGTCCCGGCCGGCGGCGTCGCGGCCGCTGGCTGCGGTGCGCCGGCCTGGCCGCGCTGGCTGCGCTGGGCCGACGCGTCGCCGGTGATCGCCTTGGTCAGCGTCTGGGCGAGCTCCTCGGCGATCGCGCTCGACAGCGGGTAGACGTGGATCGATCCACCGGCCTCGAGCTCGACCGCGACGTCGATGCGCTCGACCAGCGCCCGGGCGCGCTGGTAGGCGGGCTCGCTGGCGCTGATCACCAGCGTGTTGGTGCGCTCGTCGGCGAGGATCTTCGACGGCACCGGCTCGGCGGCGGCGGGTTCGGCGCCGGGCGCTGCCCCGGGCTTCGGCGGCCCGCTGGGGGCCGCGCTGAACATCGTGGTCAGGATCTGCGCGACCTTGGTCGCCTCGCCGTGGCGGACCGGCAGCGTGTAGATTCCCTCGGAGCCGCCGCGCACATCGACGAGCTTCTTCAGCGACATCATGCCGGCGATCGAGCTCGCGAAGTCGGTGATGACCAGCATCGAGCCGACCACCGCGATGTCGCCGGCGTCCGACTTCGCGGTCAGCAGCGCCTGCTTGAGCGCCTCGGGCTGGGCGTAGCGCGGCCGCACGACGACGCGGACCACCTGATCGGTGTCGCCGGGCACCTGCTTGTAGATCGGCAGCGCCTCCTTCTTGGCGGCGGCGGCCTCGACGATGCGCATGACGCGGCCCTTGGGCACCACGGTCAGGCCGACCGTCGACAGCAGCACGAGGAACAGGTCGTAGGCCTCGCTCGCGGTCATCTGGTCGGGCACGATCGCCGTGACCTTCTTGCCGGTCACGACGATCCGCGGGTCGAGCACGAAGCTCTTGCAGGTGAAGCTCATCACCCAGGTCACCAGATCCTTGATCTCGGACTCCGGCTTGAGGCCCAGGATCCCCGGCTTCGAGTGCGGCTTGCAGCTGTACAGCGCGTCATCGCCGCCGGCCGGGGCCACGCGAGCGGCCTCGAGGGATGTGGCCGGCTGGGCCGCTGAAACATCTGGCAACAGCGACAGCAAGGCAACGATTGGCCACCAGCGATTCGACATATCCGCTCACGCCTACCAAGCGGCATGCCAATCGCGTTCGTGCAGCCAACGCGCTGATCGATCAGCGCGCCACGCGCGCGACAGCCGGCACGCGTGACAACCAGGCAATCACCTCGCCGGGTGGTCTGCCGAACCGGCCGAGACGTCGATCCCGCGTCGCCGGGGGCTCAGGTCAGGCCTGGCCTGGACCAGGCAGACGTCTGGATCCGGCGGTAGCCGGCCCTGGTAGCGCTCACCCCATGCCTTCATCGCGAGCAGGATCGGCTCCATGCTGCGACCCAACGCGGTGAGCTGATACTCGACGCGCGGCGGCACCTCGGCGTAGACGGTCCGCTGGACGAGCCCGCCGTCCTCGAGCTCGCGCAAGGCCAGCGTCAACATGCGCTGGGTGATGTTCGGCAAGCTCCGGCGCAGCTCGCTGAACCGCAGCGTCCCGCGCATCAGGTGAAACATGATGACGCACTTCCAGCGACCGCCGATCAAGCTGATCACCGAGTCGACCGCGCACCGCGTGCGGGGGTCATCGCTGCGCTTCTTCATGAAGGCTCCTTGGTACCCATTTCGATACTACTTCACAAAATTGTGCGTACTTGTGCTTTCCGCTCGCCAGGCCTACCTACCACGCATGGCAACCATTCGCGCGTACGAACTTCGCGGCACCGAGCTCACCCAGGTCACCCGCCCCGAGCCGATCGCCGCCGCCGGTCACGTCGTGGTGCAGATCCACGCGACGTCGCTGAACTACCGCGACCTGATGATCCAGCGCGGGAACTACGCCCTGCAGGCGAAGCCAGGCGTGGTGCCGCTGTCCGACGGGGCCGGCGAGGTCGTGGCGGTCGGCCCGGGCGTCACGCAGTTCGCGGTCGGCGATCGCGTCGCGGCGACGTTCATGCAGAGCTGGACGAGCGGCCCTCTCGAACCGCACCACGGCGCGTCGGCGCTCGGCGGCGCCCTCGATGGCACGCTCGCCGGGCGGGTCGCGTTCCCCGAGACCGGCCTGGTGCGGATTCCGGATCACCTGTCGTTCGCGCAGGCCGCGACCCTGCCGTGCGCCGGGGTGACCGCGTGGAACGCGCTGTTCGAGGCCGGCGTGACGCGGCCCGGCCAGACCGTGCTGGTCCAGGGCACCGGCGGCGTGTCGATCCTCGCGCTCCAGCTCGCGCGCGCCGCGGGGGCTCGCGTGATCGTCACGTCGAGCAGCGACGCCAAGCTCGCGCGCGCCCGGGAGCTCGGCGCGGCGGCGACCATCAACTACAAGGCCACGCCGGCGTGGGGCGACGAGGCCGTGCGGCTGACCGGCGGCGTCGGGGTCGACCACGTGATCGAGGTCGGCGGGGCGGGCACGTTCGAGCAGTCGCTCGCCGCGATCCGGCTGGGCGGGACGATCAGCTACATCGGCCTGCTCGCCGGGACCGGCGCGAGCCCGGTCGGTGCGATCCTGCGCAAGGGCGCGCGGGTCCACGGCATCTTCGTCGGCTCGCGCGCGATGTTCCGGTCGCTGAACGCGGCGATCGCCGAGAGCCGGATCGCTCCCGTGATCGACCGGGTGTTCCCGTTCGCCGAGGCGGTGGACGCCTACCGCTACCTCGAGAGCGGCGCGCACGTCGGCAAGGTCGTGATCGCGGTCGATTGAGGACAGGCGCCGGCGCTACGCGGTCTCGGCCAGCGCCTCGCCGAGCACGTTGATCAGCCGGTCGATCTCCGGCTTCTCGACGATGAACGGCGGCGCGAGCTGGATCGTATCGCCGCCGTAGCGGACGTAGACGCCCTTGGCGAAGCACTTCATCGCGACCTCGTAGGGCCGCTTGGCGGGCTCGCCCGGGGCGGGCTCGAGCGTGAGCCCGGCGGCGAGGCCGTAGTTGCGAATATCGGCCACGTGCTTGTGGCCCTGGAGGCTGTGCACCGCGTTCTCGAAGTACGGCGCCAGCTCGGCCGCGCGCTCGACGCCGCGCTCGCGGACCAGCAGGTCGAGCGCCGCGACGCCGGCCGCGCACGCGATCGGGTGCGCCGAGTAGGTGTAGCCGTGCGGGAACTCGACCATGTACTCGGGGCCGCCGCTCGCCATGAACGTGTCGTAGATCTCCTTGCTGGCGACCACGGCGCCGAGCGGCGCCGCGCCGTTGGTGACCTGCTTGGCGATGTTGAGCAGATCGGGGGTGACGCCGAACGCGGCCGCCGCGGTGTTGGCGCCGCACCGGCCGAACCCCGTGATCACCTCGTCGAAGATCAGCAGGATGTTGTTCGCGGTGCAGATCTCGCGCAGCCGCTGGAGGTAGCCGATCGGCGGGATCACCACGCCGGCGGAGCCCGCCATCGGCTCGACGATCACCGCGGCGATGTTCGAGGCATCGTGCAGCGCGATGAGCTTGCCGAGCTCGTTGGCGAGCTCGACCCCGGACTTCGGCATGCCGCGGGTGAACGCGTGGCCCCGGTCGTACTGCGCCATCTGCGTGTGCGGCAGGTGGTCGGCCTCGATGCCCTGGCCGAACGTCTTGCGGTTCGCGACGATGCCGCCGACCGAGATGCCGCCGAAGTTGACGCCGTGATAGCCCTTCTCGCGGCCGATCAGCCGGGTCTTGGTGCCCTGGCCCTTGGCGCGCCAGTACGCGCGCGCCATCTTCAGCGAGGTGTCGGCGGCCTCCGAGCCCGAGTTGGTGAAGAACACGTAGTCGAGCCCGGCCGGCGTGAGGTCCTTGATCTTGTTGGCCAGCGCGAACGACGCCGGATGGCCGTACTGGAAGCCGGGCGAGTAGTCCAGCGTCGCGGCCTGGCGCGCGATGGCCTCGCTGATCTCGCGGCGGCCGTGACCGAGCCCGCAGCACCACAGGCCCGAGAGACCGTCGAGGATCTTGCGGCCATCCGCGTCGGTGAAGTAGGCGCCTTCCGCTGCCACCAGCACGCGCGGATGCGCCTTGAACTGGCGGTTCCCGGTGAACGGCATCCAGTGGGCTTCGAGCCAGGCAGCGTCGGTGCGGGTCAGCTTGGGGTCGGTGTGGTTCATGGCCGTCGGCACAAGCTAGCCGGACGTGGCCTGCGTCTGCAACCGCCGCATCCTCGTGCTCCCGCGCGGGGTCGCGGGCGATCGCGCGCACGCTTCCAGTGAGGGTCTGGCGAGACCTGGAGGACGCAGCGCTATTGTTGGCATCGTTTGTGCCAACGTCGACCAGCTCGGCGCGGAGTCAGGAGGAGCAGGCGTGGCCACTCGCGTCAAGGTGCTGCGGTTTCTGGAGTGGTCGGAGCGCCTCAAGCGGACCGCCGCGGCGGCGCGCATCGGCCGCCGCGACCGCAAGATCCTCGAAGCAAAGGCCGATCTCGAGCGCCGCGTCACCGATTTGACGGCGGCGCTGGCCGCGAGCACCGCGCGCCTCGAGCAGCTGTCGAGGATCGGCCACGAGCTCGTGGGCGCGTCGGGCGATATCGAGGTCGTGCTGGAGCTCGCGACGCGCCGGCTCGGCGAGACGGTGGGCGAGGGCTGCGCGATCCGCCTCATCAGCGACGATGGCGCGTGGCTCGAAGCGACCGACGTGTTCTTCTACCCCGATCCCGGCAAGCGCGAGATGGCGGGCCGGCTGCTCGCGACGATCCGGCAGCGCGTCGGCGACGGCATCGCCGGCCGGGTCGCGGCGAGCGGGACGCCGCTCTTGATCCCCGAGCTCACGACCGATCGCGCGCTCGAGCTGACGACCCCGTTGTTCCGGCCTTTGGTCGATGGCCTCGGCGTGGCCAGCGCGCTGGCGATCCCGCTGCGCTCGCGGCAGCGCACGGTCGGCGTGGTGAGCCTCTTGCGCAGCACGCCGGGGCGGCCGTACTCGGTCGAGGACCAGCACTTCGCGCAGGACGTGGCCGACCGCGCCGGGCTGGCGATCGACAACGCCGCGCTGGTCGGCACGCTCGAGCGGCGGGTCGCGGCGCGCACGGCGGCGCTCGAGCTCGCCAACCGCGAGCTCGAGGCGTTCAGCTATTCGGTGTCGCACGATCTGCGGGCGCCGCTGCGCGCGATCAGCGGGTTCAGCCAGATCCTGGTCACCGATCACGCCGAGCAGCTCGACGCCCAGGGCACGCACTACCTGCAGCGCGTGGTGACCGCGACCCAGCGCATGGCCGCGCTGATCGACGATCTGCTGAGCCTCGCGCAGATCACGCGGACCCAGCTGCGCTGGACGCCGATCAACCTCAGCGCGATCGCCGCCCATGTCGCCAGCGAGCTGCGCCGCCGCGAGCCGGCGCGCACCACGGAGATCCACATCGTCCCCGACGTCACGGCGCGCGCCGACGCCCGCATGATGACGATCGTGCTCGAGAACCTGCTCGGCAACGCGTGGAAGTTCACCGCCAAGCACCGCGCGGCCGAGATCTGGTTCAGCGCCGAGCAGCGAAACGGCGAGACCGTGTACCTGCTGCGCGATACCGGCGCCGGGTTCGACATGAAGTACGGCGACAAGCTGTTCGGCGCGTTCCAGCGGCTGCACGGCAACGGCGAGTACGACGGCGTCGGCGTCGGGCTCGCCACGGTGCACCGGATCATCACGCGGCACGGCGGGCGGATCTGGGCCGAGGCGGCGGTCGATCTCGGCGCGACGTTCTTCTTCACGCTGGGGAACCCCAAAGAAGTCGCGATGCACGCGCCGCGATGACGCTGCCGTCTTGTCGGATCGCGGCGGGCTGTCGGAACACCTTACAGTGACCGCGCGCAACGCGCTGAACCCAGGTCTTCCGGGTAGCTGCACCCGTGGCATTTCGCGTGCACACTCGCGCTCGCAATGGTGAATACGTATCGATCGAGCGCAGTAACGAGCGTGCTGGCGGGCGCGCTGCTCGTCGCGAGCGCCAGCTCCGCGTCCGCGGACCGCACAATCACCCTCGAAGAAGCGCTCGGGCTCGCGCGCGGTCACAACCGCGATCTCCGGGCGGCGCGCGAGCGCATCGCGATCGCCGATGCGAGCGTCGCCGAGGCACGCGCGGCGCTGTTGCCGAGGGTCACGGCGCAGGGCACGTACACGCACAACTACAAGGAAGTCGATTTCAACGCCGCCGATCTCGCGCAGCCGACGTTCGCCATCGCCGACGCGATCCGGACGACCACCGGAGATCCGGCGCAGGCCCAGGCGATCCTGGCGGCCGAGCAGCAGTCGCGCGCCGGGCTCGCCGCGCAGCCCGCCGTGGTGATCACCAAGGAGGAAGCGCTCGATGGCGGCGTCAACGCGTCGGTGCCGCTGATCGCGCCCGCGGACTACTTCGCGCTCGGCGCCGCCAGGCGCAGCCGCGAGGCGACCGCGGCGAACTACCAGGTGACCGAGGCCACGATCCTGGTCGCGGTGGCGCAGGCGTACTTCGCCGCGGCCGGCACCGACGAGCTCGTGCTGGCGAGGATCGACGCGGTCAAGGTCGCGACCGAGACGTTCGACGTCGCCAAGGCGCGCGTCGCCGCCGAGCTCGCCAACCAGGTCGAGAGCACGCGCGCCGAGACCGCGCTGGTCCGAGCGCAGCAGGATCTCGCCGAGGCCGAGAACGCGCGCGGCGCGGCGTACCGCGGGCTCGCGACGCTGATCGGCACCAAGGAAGCGTTGAGCGTGCAGGCGGTGAAGACCGTGCCCGACGCGCCCGGCGCGCTCGACGCGCTGGTCCGGGATGGCCAGAGCCGGCGCCCCGAGCTGGTGGCCGAGCGCGCGAACATCGCGTCGGCGGACGCCAGCGCCAAGGCGAGCGCGTGGCGGTGGTCGCCCACGCTGTCGGCGTTCGCCAACGCGCACCTGGCGAACTACGCCGGGTTCTCCGGCGACAAGTATTCGTGGGCGGTCGGCGTCGCGCTCGGCTGGGTCGCGTTCGATGGCGGCGCCCGCGATGCCCAGCGCCACATCGCGCAGGCCCAGCGCCGCGAGGCCGAGGCGCGGCTCGAGTTGATCGGCGACTCGGTGAGCGATGAGGTCGCCAACGCGCGCGGCACGCTCGAGACCAAGCGCAAGGGCGTCGCGTCGGCCGAGCGCGCCGTGGAGCTCGCCCGCGAGACGCTCCGCCTCGTCCGCGCCCAGTACGATGCCGGCGCCGCGAAGCAGCTCGACGTGCTGCAGGCCCAGGATGTCCTGGTGGGTGGCGAGGTCGCGCTCGCGCAGGCGCACTTCGACGTCGCGTTCGCGGACCTCCAGCTGAAGCGCGCGGCCGGGGCGTTCCCGAGCCGCGCGCCGTGACGTTTCGCGAAACCCGGTAACTTCCTTCGGGTCAGAAACGGCCGAACACCGCGAGGCCCGGGTCGCCGTGCGCGACCGTCGGGGTCACGTGGATCTTCGTGTCGGCCCTGGCGGTGCGCTGCAGCACGCGGTGCGACGACGGCTGCAGCACGCCGTCGAGCATGCCGAGCAGACCCGCGGCCTGGAACACGCCGTCGGCCACGAGCAACACCTTCGCCGTGGTCTCGTGATCGCAGCGCGACTGCGAGACATCGCACGAGCCGCGATCGTTCAGCGCGAGCCAGGGGCCGACCACGGGGACGTAGAGCCGGTGGTTGCCGCGATCGTTGTCGTCGCTCGACGCCGCGGTGATCACCGACGCGCCGTAACTCGCCGCGAACACCAGCGCGCCCGTCGTGAACATCGTCGCGTTGTACGAGTCATAGACCTCTTCGTAGGCAGGTTCGTTGGTCTCGATCACGCTGGGCGCCATGGCGGGGGCGGGCGGATTGATCACGACCGCGGGCGCCTGCGTCGTCTGCGGGGCCTGCGGGGTCTGCGGGGTCTGCGGGGTCTGCGGGGTCTGCGGCGCGGCCGGCGCGTTCGGATCGGCTGGTTGCGCGAACGCGACGGCGGGGAGCAAGAACGCACCAAGCAATGCAAGACGGGTCTTCATGGGAGCTATCCTCGTGGAGGGAAGGTGTCTGTCGAGCGGTTGTGCAAGAGCGCAGCCGACTCCGACAGGCCCGAGGCGCGCGCGCCTGGCGTCGTGCGCGGCTCGGTCGCGAGCGCGGCCGTCACGTTGTCCCCAGGAAGCGCGGGCAAACCGGCGAGGCCTGCGCGAGATGTCGCCGACCTCGCAACCGGCGTGCTGCGAGGCGCTGCGGTCCGCTGGGTGGGACCAGCACCTGCGAAAACGGCGCGCGCGGTGACCCGCGTGGGCGTCTGCCCGGGCCGTTCTTGGTGCGGGTGCGCTCGCCGGGATGGCCGCGCTCGATCGGCTCGTGGCGCCAGGAGCTAGGACGCAATGACCTGGGTCGTGCCGACGCGGATGTCGGATAGTCACGCGGCGGCTCGGGCTGCCCAGCCGCTCGGGAGGACGGCCCGTGCAAGACATCGGAGGGATCTCGTCATGAGCTACACCATCGCCCAAGTCCTTACCTACGTCGCCGACCTCCTGAGCGGGGTGCTCGAGGAGTCCGGCGATGTCGCCGCCGCGTGCCTCGTCTCCAATCGCGAGCGCAGCGACAACTGGCTCATTTATGCGTCGAACATGGACAGCGACCTGAGCCTCCAGCTGAAGAACGGACAGTGGTTGATGAATGGCCACCGCTACAGCCTCCCCGAGCCCAAGCTTCACGATAAGGAAGAAGCGCTGTTGCGCAGCCAGATGGCCGCTCAAGCCGCGCTGCGGCTGAGCACCATCGCGGAGGAACAAGCCAAGGAAGCCGCGACGCTGGAAGACAAGCTCTTGATTCTGGAGGTGATATCAAGTCTCCGGAAGGGAAATTTGCTGAAGATCAGGCAGCCCGTCCAGAAAGGTTTCGTGCACGCCGAGATGTGCCTCGTCCATGCCGTGTTCATGTCTTGCCTCGGGCGCCCCCGCGCCAAGGGAGCCGCGTGCAGCTATCAGCTCGGAGTGTCGAAGCTTTGCTGCGGCTTCTGCGAACGGTTCCTGGATCTGCTATGGGCCGACGGGTTTCACTTCCACCACCTGGGCAGCCACGGGCAGACGTTCGAGTCGTGGCCGATCCCACCGTTCGTCTTTGATACGTCCGTCGTCTGGACCAACTTCGACGCCGAGGTGTTCAGGAAGAACCTGGTCACCGGGATGAAGCGTGGCGCGGACACGCCAGAGAAAATCTCCCTGAAGCAAGGGCATTTGTTCTCCAGCATCGCCAACCAGGGAGGGAAAGATCAGTACGGGGAGTTTCAGTCCCGGATGGAGCGGCTGTCATCGCCGCTCCGCGATCCCACGGCTGAGAATCACGCCACCCTGTGATGCTTGTGGCGCGCCCCCACGCCGTTGCGGAACGCGGCGATCGAGGGTTGTCGTCGGCGAACGCGAGCGCGCAAGCAGCGCTCCGCGGCGGCCGGCCCGTGCGGATGCGCAGGCCGTCAGGCAGACAGCTGGTGCAGCGCCGCGTCGACCTCGTCGAGCTCGCCCAGCCGGCGATCGATCTCGCGGTCGCGCTCCGGCTCCTGGGACGGACAGGCGACGCGCTGCGCGACCAGGCGGATCAGGTCGTCGGTGGCGTCGATCTCGTCGGCGAGCTCCGCCATGCGCTGCGTGCACGCGTCGCGGTGCGCGAGCCTGCGCTGGAGCAGATCGCGGCGGCGGCGCGAGCGCGGGCCCGCCAAGGCCAGGCTCGCCGGCAGCGCGCCGGCTCCGGAGAGCCGGAGCGCGTCGCTGAAGCGGTGGTGATCGACCGCGGCCCGGATGAAGTGATCGAGCAGGCCCTGGAGCTCGAACCGCGCCGCCAGGGCGGGGTCGATGCGCTCGATCTGCTCGACGAGCACGCTCAGCTCGTTGTAGTGCTCGACGCGCCCCAGCCCGACCACGCGCAGCTGCTGGAGCCGCAGGTGCTCGCGCCGGGCGTTCGCCTTGCCGCGCGCCTGGCCTTCGAGGTACCTCGTCACGCGGCGGTAGCGCGCCGCGTGAACGGCGAACCCGCAGACCGCCGCGACCGCGACCACCGCGCCGATCGCGCCTGCGTACCCGAGCCCGGCGCAGCCGGCGACCACCGCGAGCGAGGCGCACACCGGGCTCCCGACCGCGCCGGCGATGTAGCGGGTGCGCGCCCTGCCATCGGGCGCGCGGGCGGGCGCTACAACGAGTCCTGTCGCGGTCGGCATGAAAGCTGTCTCGTACAACCCCCGTGCCATGCTCCGGCGTTTCCCGACGGGTGGTTGCACCCGCGCGGTGGTCGATCTCGCCACAATGTGGCGGATGCTGGTGTGCGTTCGCCGAGCGCTTCTGCCCCACCCGCATTATGCTGGGCGCGAGGTTCTCATGATTCGTGGTCTCCGTTCCGAACTTATCTGCGTGGTGCTGGCGGCGTGTGGTTCGTCCGCGCCGCCGCCGCCCGCCATCGCCCACCCCGGCTCCGCTCCGCCCGCGCCCGCGGTGCCCGCCCCGGTGGCGGCGTCGCGGCCCGTGGCCTCGCCCGCCCCGTCGCTCCGGCTGCCCACGGTGGCCCGGCCGGTCCGGTCGGCGGTCGAGCTGACGATCGACCCCACCACCGAGGACTTCACCGGCACGATCACGACCGAGCTCGAGATCACCTCGCCGACCAACACGCTGTGGCTCAACGGCAACGAGCTCGTGATCGACCAGGCGACGTTCACCGCTGGCGGGGCGCCGATCACCGCGTCGGCGACTTACAGCGGCAAGGACTACGTCGGCCTCGTCGTGCCACGCGTGCTCGCGGTCGGCCCGGCCACGCTGGTCGCGCGCTACCACGGCAAGATGCACCGCAACGACGGCGACGGCATCTACACCGCGCAGGAGGCGGGCGAGTGGTACGCGTTCACCCAGTTCGAATCGACCGACGCGCGCCAGGCGTTCCCGTGCTTCGACGAGCCGTCCTACAAGATCCCCTGGCAGGTCACGATCCACACCAAGCAGCCGCTCGTCGTGCTGTCGAACACGGAGGTCGTGGCGGAGACCGACGAGGCCGGTGGCATGAAGCGGGTGCAGTTCGCCGAGACCAAGCCGCTGCCGAGCTACCTGGTCGCGTTCGCGATCGGGCCGTTCGAGGCGGTGGACGCGGGCAAGACCCGCGGCGGCGCGCCGATCCGGATCGTCGTGCCGCGCGGCCGCACCAAGGACGTCGCGTACCCCGCCGAGGTGACCAAGGGCTTGCTCGACCGGCTGGAGGACTACTTCGGCATCCCGTACCCCTATTCCAAGCTCGACATGCTCGCCGTGTCGGTGTTCAACGCCGGCGCGATGGAGAACCCCGGGCTCATCACGTGGCAGCAGGGGGCGATCCTGACCAAGCCCGAGGAGATGACGCGCGGCCGCCAGGAGACCTATGCATCGATCGCGACGCACGAGATGGCCCACCAGTGGTTCGGCGACTACGTCACGATGGCGTGGTGGGACGACACCTGGCTCAACGAGTCGTTCGCGTCGTGGATGGAGTCGAAGATCGTCGAGCAGTGGAAGCCGGAGTGGGACCTCGCGATCGGCCGCGCCCGGGCGCGCGGTGGCGTGATGCGCGGCGATAGCCTCGACACCGCGCGCACGATCCGCCAGCCGATCGAGACCGCCAACGACATCCAGAACGCGTTCGACGGCATCACCTACGGCAAGGGCGAGCAGGTGCTGACGATGCTCGAGCGCGCGATCGGCGCCGAGGTGTTCCAGCGCGGCGTGCGCGACTACCTCGCCAAGCACGCGTGGCACAACGCGGCCTACGAGGACTTCGTCACCGCGATGTCGGGCGCGGCCGGCAAGGACCTGCACCCGCTGTTCGACTCGTTCGTGCGCCAGAGCGGCGTGCCGCTGGTGGCGTTCCAGCTGGCGTGCGACAAGGGCAAGCCGCCCGCGCTGGCGCTGACCCAGCGGCGCTACGCGCCGACCGGCTCGAAGATCGATCCGAAGCGCACGTGGCACGTGCCGATGTGCGTGAAGTGGGGCGCGGGGGGGCAGACCGGCCGCGACTGCGGCGTGCTCGACGGCGAGACCGGCGAGCTGGCGCTCTCGGCGCCGCGCTGCCCCGCGTGGGTGATGCCGAACGAGGACGGCGTCGGCTACTACCGGATGCAACCCCAGGGCGATCTGCTGTCGCACCTCACGGCCAACGCGACCAGGCTCAACCCGCCCGAGCGGATCACGCTGCTGAGCGACGTCAACGCGCTGGTCGCCACCGGCGAGGTCAGCGAGGCCAACGTGCTCGAGCTCGCCGCCACGCTCGCCAGGGACAAGAGCCGCCACGTCGTCGAGGCTTCGCTGAACGCGGTCGAGGGCGTCGACGAGCAGGTCCCGGCCGCGCTGCGCGCCAACTACGAGCGGCTGGTCCGCAAGCTGTACGCCGGGCGCGCGCACGAGCTGGGCTGGCGGTCGAAGAAGGGCGAGGACGAGAACGTCAAGCAGCTCCGCCCGGCGCTCCTGCCGGTGGTGGCCGATCTCGGCCGCGACCCCGAGCTGATCAGGCAGGCGACCGAGCTGGCCTGGAAGTGGCTCGACTCGCACACCGCGATCGAGCCGGAGATCGTGCGCAGCGTGCTGAGCGTCGCGGCCCGCAACGGCGATCAGAAGCTGTTCGATCGGCTGCGCGCCGCCGCCAAGGCCGCTCCCGACCGCGCCGAGCGCCAGCAGCTGATCGGCGCGATGTCGCGGTTCGCCGATCCGAAGATCGCGGCGCAGGCCCAGGCGATCGGGATGACCGACGAGTTCGAGCCCCGCCAGGCGGCGGGCCTGCTGTACGGCCCGCTCGGCGACCCGCGGACACGCGAGCAGGCGTATGGCTTTCTCCACGACCACTTCGACGAGATCGTGAACAAGCTTCCACCGGCGTCCCGGCCCCAGCTGGTGCGGGTGTTTACCCCGCTCTGTGACGATTCGCGCAAGGCCGAGATCCAGGCATTCTTTGGCCCGCGGATCGAGACCTTCGACGGCGGCCCCCGGATCATGGCCCAGGCGCTCGAAGGCTTGAGCCTGTGCTCCGCGCAGCGCAAGGCCGCCGCTCCCGGGATCGCGGCGTTCCTGAAGCGCCAGTAACGGCGCATTCGCGCACATGCCGCACCTCCGGATGCGGAGTTGCGACTAGGATGCGCCTCGGAATGCGAAATCATCGGCACGCGGCAGTAGCCGTCCTCGCCTTCTTGATCGGCTTCGGCTGTCAGAAGGGCACTACCAACAACTCCGCGGCCGGATCAGGCTCGGCGGGCTCGGCCGGTTCGGCTGCGCGCGCCGGCTCGGCCGCGGGCTCGGGCTCCGCTGCACCGGTCGTCGTCGCGCAGGACATCGACAGCAAGGACATCCTGGCGCGCACCGAGACGGCGCCGCAGGTGTTCGTCAAGCACGTCCTCATCAGCTGGAAGGACATGCTCCCCGGCCGCCAGGGCCACGCGGCCCCGACGCTCGAGCGCAGCAACCCCGACGCCGCCAAGCTGGCCCAGGAGATCCTGGCCAAGCTCAAGGCCAACCCGGACCAGATCGACGAGCTCATGAAGGCGAGCTCCGAGGACAAGGCGTCGATCGGCGGCGACCCCTACGAGGTCAAGAACGACACCCCGCTGGTCCCCGAGTTCAAGAACCTGGCGCTCCGGCTCAAGGAGAAGGAGGCCGGCATCGTCAAGAGCCGGTTTGGTTACCACGTGATGCTCCGGGTGGAGAAGCCGAAGCCGGATCCGGCCGAGTCGGTCGAGATCCTCGCGCGCGAGCCACCCGGGCCCGAGCCGGTGCGGCTGCAGATGATCCAGATCGGCTGGAAGGACCTGCCGAACGCCAAGGCCGGCACCGGCGACAAGCGCGCCGCCGCCCGCACCAAGGAGGAGGCCGACAAGCTGGCCGGCGAGATCCTCGCCAAGATCCGCGCGAACGGCGACATGGCGAAGCTGATGAAGGAGTACTCCGAGGACGCCAGCTCGTCGAACAACGCGCGGGTGATCGAGCTGGCGGGCCCGGTGCCCCACGGGTTCGACTCGCTGAAGAACCTCGCGCTCCGGCTCAAGGAGACCGAGGCCGGCATCGCCAAGACTCCGGTCGGCTTCTTCATCATCCGGCGCGCGAAGCCGGAGCCGCCCGATCCGCTCGAGTCGCACGACATCCTCAAGCGCGAGGTCCAGGCCCAGAAGGTCAAGGTCAAGCACATCCTGCTCGGCTGGACCGAGGTCCACGCCGAAGACGAGCGCGGCAAGAAGCGCACGCACGCCGAGCTCGAGAAGCTGGTCAAGGCCACCCTGGCCAAGCTCAAGAAGGGCGACAAGATCGAGCCGCTCATGGCCGAGCTGTCCGAGGACCCGGGCTCGGCCAAGACCGGCATGAGCTACGACGTCTCGCCCGACGCCGGGCTCGTCCAGGGATTCAAGGATCTCTCGCTGCGCCTCAAGCTCAACGAGGCGGGTGTGGTCAAGACCAACTTCGGCCTCCACATCATCCAGCGCGTCGAATAACGTGTCGCAGCAGCTCCAGCGGACCATCGGCACCGTCCTCATCTGGGGACTCGGCGTCGGTTATGTCATCTCGGGGATGTACTTTGGTTGGAACCTCGGGCTCCCCGAGGGCGGGCCGTACGGGCTGTTGCTAGCGACCGGCGTCGTCACGATCCTCTACGCGTGCTTCGTGCTCGGCTACGCCGAGCTCGCCTGCGCGCTGCCCAAGGCGGGTGGCGTGTTCGTCTACACCTCGCGCGCGTTCGGGCCGCACATCGGCTTCCTCGGCGGCATGGCGCAGCTGATCGAATACGTGCTCGCGCCGCCGGCGATCGCGTTCGCGATCGGCAGCTACGTCAACCAGGCGCTCGGCCTGCCGATCAACGCGGTCGCGTTCGCCGCGTACGTGATCTTCACGCTGATCAACGTGGCCGGCGTGAAGCTGTCGGTCGGGTTCGAGCTGATCCTCACCGTGCTGGCGGTGATCGAGCTGGTCGTGTTCGGCGCGGTGACGCTGCCGCACTTCTCGTGGGCCCAGTTCTCGCTCGATGCGCTGCCCCACGGCTGGAGCGGCGCGTTCGCGGCGCTGCCGTTCGCGATCTGGTTCTACCTGGCGATCGAGGGCGTCGCGAACGTCGCCGAGGAAGCCAAGGATCCGCAGCGCGTGATCCCGCGCGGCTTCCTGTCCGCGATGCTCACCCTCGTCGTCCTGACCGCGATCACGCTGTTCGGCGCGGTCGGCACCGGCGGCTGGCACGCCGTGGTCTACCCCGACGCGGCGAGCCTCGAGCCGTCGGATTCGCCGCTGCCGCTCGCGATCAGCCAGATCGTCGCGCGGACGAGCCCTCTGTTCAAGCTGCTGACCGCGATCGGCCTGATCGGCCTGCTCGCGAGCTTCCACGGCATCCTGATCGCGGGCAGCCGGGCGATCCTCGAGTTCGGCCGCGCGCGCTACGTGCCGCAGATCTTCGGCGAGGTCAACGAGCGGACCGGGACCCCGGTCCCCGCGCTGCTCGTCAACATGGGGATGGGGCTGGTCGTGCTGCTCACCGGCAAGACCGGCGATATCATCCTCATCACGGTGTTCGGCGCGCTGACCATGTACGTCCTGTCGTCGGCCGCGGTGCTCCAGCTGCGGCGCACCGATCCGGGGCTCGAGCGGCCGTACCGCACGCCGCTCTACCCGGTCACGCCGATCGTCGCGCTCGTGCTGTCGCTGGTCTGCGTGATCGCGATGGCGTGGTACCACCCATGGCTGGCGCTGGTCTACGCCGCGGCGCTGGGCGTCAGCTGGGCGCTGTTCGCGGTGTTCGTGCCGGTCGCGCGCCGCACCCGGTTCTAGCCATCGTCACGACACCGGGAACACGACGAACACCGCGACGCTCCAGATCGCGTGGGTGATCAGCGCGTCGCTGAGCCGGCCGGTCACGAGGCGCTGCGCGGCGAACACGCTGCCGAGCCCGGCCGCCGCGGCGATCAGCACCGGTACGTGGCCCGGGAGCTGCGGCACGACGTAGAGCGCGACGCTCATCGCGCCGAGCTCGAGCTTGGGGCGCGTGCCCAGGACGTCGATCGCCACGCCGCGCCACACCAGCTCCTCGCCGAGCACGACGACCGCGGTCAGCGCGGCGAGCACGAGCTGGCTGGACCCGAGGTCGATGCTCACGTACAGGCCCCGGACCGCGACGGCGAGGTCCGGGGACACGAGCCGGATCAGCTGGAAGCCGCCGTGGGTGGCCGCGACCAGCGCGACGCCGAGCCCGGTCGCGCCGAGCGCGCCACGCGGCGTGACCACGAACAGCGGGCGCAGTCGCGGCCCCAGGGTCCACGCGGCCATCACGATGCCCACCAGGGCGGCCGCCGCGGTCGAGCGCCAGGGATCGACCCGCTCGCGGAACACGAGGGCGAGCGCGAAGCCGATCGTCGCCACCGCGAGCGTGACGACGCCGCGGAGCTGGGTGCGCGGCGCGAAGGTCACGAGGCCGCGAGCCGGGCGCGCATGGCGGGGGACGGCACGACCTGCGCGGTCTCGTCGCTGAGCGCGCGCCGGATCGCGTCGTCGATCGACATCGGGCGATGTTCGATCTGCCCCCAGAGCGACTCGCCCGTGGGCTCGAGATCGTAGCGCACGCCCTCGACGAGCTCCTTGGCCATCGCCAGGCTGGTGCGGGTGACCAGCGCGATCCAGTAGCTCGACAACCTCGGCGTGAGGATCGGAACGCTCAGCAACAAGGGATGATGCCCCATCGCCGCCGCCGCCCGCACCAGCACCTCGCGATGGGTCATGCGCTCGCGGCCGGGGAGCTCGTAGATCCGCGAGGGCCCGGGCGGCAGCGCGAGCGCCGCGACGATGCCGCGCACGACGTCTTCGATCGCGATCGGGTACGAGGTGTTGCGCAGCCAGCGCGGCAGCAGCATCGCGGGCAGCCGGCGCGCGAGGTCGCGGACCATGATCCAGCTCGTGCTGCCGGCGCCGATCACCATCGCGGCGCGGAGCTCGATCGTCTCGACCGGGCCCCGGCGCAGGATCGCGCCGGTGCGCTGCCGGCTGCGCAGGTGCCGCGACGCCCCGCGCTCGGGCACGACGCCGCCGAGATAGACGATGCGGCGCACGCCAGCTCGCCCGGCGGCGGCCGCGAACGCCTCGGCCCCCAGGCGCTCCTGCTCGGGATAGTCCGCATCCTGTGCTCCGCCCATCGCGTGGACCAGAAACACGGCCGCGTCGCACCCGGCGAGCGCGGGCTCGAGCGTCTCGGGGCGCAGCAGATCGACGGTCACCCAGTCGAGCTCGGGGGATCGCTCTCGCGCCGCCACCGGCGACCGCGTCGCGCAGCGCACCGTGTGCCCGGCGGCGCGCAGCGCGACGATCAGGTGGCTGCCGACGAAGCCCGTCGCACCGGTCAGGAGGATCACGGCCATGCCGGCAGTCTGGCACGCGCGCACCGGATCCACAGCGATCGGTGGCAGGCGAGGTGGCGCGCGCGGCGGCAGCACGAAGCGCACAGCCGCACATCGCCGATTGGCTGAGATCGGGCGCATACGCTCCATGCGACCGCGGGATTTGCGCCCAACTCCCTGTGCGCGCGCCACGGGCGCATGGGCGCCTTTCGTGCAGCGGTCTCGACCGGGCTCAGGAGAGGTGCCCGCATCATGACCATCAAAATGACGACGCACGTGATTCTCGGACTGTCCCTGGGGGCTGCCGTGGCTGGCGGATGCGCCACGTCCCGACCGCCCTCCGAACGGCTGGAGTCCTCGGCGGCCTCGATCAGCGGCGCCCAGCAGGCGGGTGCAGAGAATGTTCCCCGCGCGGCGTTGTATCTCCAGCTCGCGAACGAGCAATCCGCGAAGGCCAAGGGGCTGATCGCGGCCGGCGGCGGCGACAACATGAAGGCTGCGTCCACGCTGCTGATGCGCGCGTCGGCGGATGGCGATCTCGCGATCGCGCTGGCGGATGACGACAAGGATCGGGTGGCCGCCGAGCAGGCGGTCGCGAATATCCACACCTTCGAACAAGAAACCAAGTAGCTGGCAGGACTTCCCAGGAGATCCCATGACCAACCCAATCTTGATCCTCAGCGCGCTCGCCGGCTTCGGCCTCGCGGCGTGCGCCTCAGCGCCGTCGCGCGAGCTGGTCGACGCGCGCAGCGCGTACGCTCGCGCCAGCTCCGGCCCGGCCGCGCGGGTCGTCCCCGCCGAGCTCCACAAGGCGCGGGTCTCGCTCGATACCGCGGAGAACGCGTTCGCCAACGACAGCTCCGATCAGCGAGATCTGGCCTACGTCGCCGAGCGCAGGGCGCAGCTCGCCGAGGTCCTCGCCAAGCGCGCCGAGCACGCGGGCGTCCGGGTCAAGGCCGAGGCCACGCTGGCCAGCGAGAAGGAGGCGGATCACATCCAGACGAAGAATCAGCTGGAGCACACCAAGACCGATCTCGCCGGTGCCGAACACGACGCGGCCGATCAACGGGCGCGGGCGTCCGAGGCCGACCAGCGCGCCGCCGAGTCGGACCGTCGCCTGAAGGCGATGCAGCTCGAGTTCGCGAAGTACGCCGAGGTCAAGCAAGAGCCACGCGGCATGGTGATCACGCTGTCGGGGAGCGTGCTGTTCGCGTCCAACAAGGCGGTGCTGCTGCCGGAGGCACGCACGCGGCTGGGCCACGTCGCCGCCGCGTTGATGGAGACCAAGGAGCGCCACCTCGACGTCGAGGGCTACACTGACTCGCAGGGCAAGGATGAGTACAACGTCGAGCTGTCGCAGCGCCGGGCGGACGCGGTGCGGATCTACCTGGTCTCGAATGGTTATCCGCCGGATCTGATCGTCGCCCACGGCGCCGGTAACACCATGCCGGTCGCGGACAACGCGACCCCGGAGGGCCGCGCGAACAACCGCCGCGTCGAGATCATCGTCGCCCCCGGCGACGGCGTGTCGATGCGGTGACGCGCGCAGTTCCGAGATCGCCGCGCGCGGCTCACCGCAGGCGGGCGGCGATCTGGTCGAGCGCGAGCACCTCGCTCGCGGCGTCGCGCTTGACCGCCTCGCCGGGCATGCCCCAGACCACGCTGGTCTCGCGGTCCTGCGCGATCGTGCGGGCGCCCTGGGCGCGCATCGCGCCGAGCCCGGCCGCGCCGTCGGCGCCCATCCCGGTGAGCAGCACGCCGAACGCGTTGCGCCCCACGCACTGCGCGACCGACTCGAACAGCACGTCGACCGACGGCCGGTGGCGGTTGACCGGTGGTTCGTCGCTGAGCGCGCACAGGTAGCGCGCCCCGGACCGCACGACCCGGAGGTGGTGATGCGCCGGCGCCAGATAGGCGTGGCCCCTCAGGATCGGATCGCCGTCGCGGGCCTCCCGGACCTCGACCGCCGAGCCGCCATCGAGCCGCTCGGCGAACCGCCGGGTGAACTCCGGCACGATGTGCTGCGCGATCACGATGCCGTGGCTGTCGGGCGGCATCACCTCGAGGAGCCGCGCGATCGCCTCGGTGCCGCCGGTCGACGCGCCGATCGCGATGACGCGATCGGTGGTCTTGAGCGACGGCACGACGCCGGCCGGCTTGGCCGCGACGCGCGCGGTCGGCGCGGTGACCCGAGCCTTGGCGGCGACCTTGATCTTGCTGATGATCTCGTCGCCGAGCTCGGCGACGCCGTGCGCGAGATCGATCCGCGGCTTGGCCACGAAGTCGATCGCGCCGAGCTCGAGCGCGGCCAGCGTGGTCTCGGCGCCGCGCTCGGTCAGCGACGAGATCATGAGGACCGGCATCGGCCGCAGCCGCATGAGGTTGGCCAGGAACGTCAGGCCATCCATGCGCGGCATCTCGACGTCGAGCGTCAGGACGTCGGGGCTGGTCTGCCGGATCAGATCGCGCGCGATGAACGGATCGGCGGCGGTGCCGACGACCTCGATCTCGGGATCGCGAGCCAGGATCTCGACGAGCAGCTTGCGCATGAGCGCGGAGTCGTCGACCACGAGCACCTTGATCTTCGGCATGGTCAGAACAGCTCCACGGTGCCGGGGGTCGCGACGACCACGGCGGCTGCGCGCTTCTCGTCCTTGACCACGTCGCTGGCCTTGGACATCGGGATCCGCTGGACCTGGGCGCGCCCCGAGAGCGGCCAGTAGCGGATCCGCCGCGCGAACTGATCGCCGAGATCCTCGGACAGGATCGCGAGGTTCTCGGCGGCGAAGAACCGGCGCACGAGCTCGATGTTGCTGCGGCCGATGTCGCCGCCGGCGTCGATCACGCGACCGCCGCCGAACACCTTGACCTCGAGATCGCCGCGCTTGCCGGCGGCGCCGAGCACCTGGTTGACCAGGACCTCGAGCGCGTACACGCCGTAGCGCGCCGAGTCGTCGGGATCGCCGCGCAGCACGTTGGGCAGCATGAAGTGGTTGATGCCACCCACGCCGCGCACGACGTCGCGGACACACGCCGAGACGCACGAGCCGAGCACGGTCGTGATCGCCACGTCCTCGCTGGTGACGTGGAGCTCGCCGGGCAGGACGTGGACGATGTACTGCCCGAGCCGCGGCTCCCAGTGGCGGTTTACTGCGTGGTTTTTCGATACGTCGTTCGTCCGACGTTCGTGAAACCGTTGATCCCCATCGGCAGCGACTCGCTGTGGCCGAGCAGCAGGTGCCCGCCCGGTTGCAGTCGGTCGTGGTAACCGCGCACGAGCTTGGTCTTGTTGGGGACGTCGAAGTAGATGATCACGTTGCGGCATGAGATCACGTCGAACGACCCGCGCATCGGCCACGAGTCGAACAGGTTCAGCTGGTTGAAAGTGACCAAGCCGCGGAGCTCGTCGGCGACGCGCCACAGCCCGCGGTTGGCGCCGGCGCCGCGCGCGAGGAAGCGTTGCCGCCGGCCCGCCGCGACCGGCGCGACCTGTTCGTCGGTGTAGATCCCGGCGCGCGCGTGGGCGAGCACCTGGGTGTCGATATCGCTGGCGAGGATCTTCACGTCCATGCCGTCGCCGAACACCTCGCGGACCACCATCGCGAGGCTCCACGGCTCCTCGCCCGACGAGCACCCCGCCGACCACAGCCGGACGCGGCGGCCGCGCTCGACGAGGGGTGGCAGCACCTCCTGCGCGAGCATCTCGAAGTGGTGGAGCTCGCGAAAGAACGAGGTGACGTTGGTCGTCAGCGCGTTGACGAGCTCGCCGTGCTCGGGCGAATCGGGGTTATCGAGCAGGGCGACATAGTCGGTGTAGTCCGACAGGTTCAGCGCGCGCAGCCGCCGGATCAGCCGGGTCTGGCACATCGAGCGCTTGTTGTCGCCGAGCTCGATGCCCGCGTGCTCGCGGACGAGCGCGCAGATCCGCCGGAATTCGCGATCGCCCAGCACGCGATTTTCGGCTGGCAGCATGCTCGACGCGGTCACCATGACGGCCTAGAACTCTTTCCAGTCCTGGTCATCGGGCTTGGCGGCGCGGCGGCTGGTCGCCGGGGGCGCGGCCGGCTTGGGCGCGGCCTTGAGCCGGGCCGGTTCGCGCGCCGGGGGCGCGACGGGGCGGGCCGCTCGGGCTGCCGGGCGCGCGGCGTCGTGCGTGGTCGCAGGTCCGGTGGTCGTGCGGAAGAAGCTGATCAGCTCGACCAGGTTATCGGCCTGCTCGGTCATCGCCGAGGCTGCCGAGCTCGCTTCCTCGACGAGCGCGGCGTTCTCCTGGGTGCCGCGGTCCATCTGGATCACCGCGGTGTTGATCTGGTCGATCCCGGTCGCCTGCTCGGCGCTCGCCGTCGTGATCTCGCCGATGATATCGGACACCTTCTTCACCGAGGTCACGATGTCGCGCAGCGTCTCGCCAGACTGATAGACCAGCTTGGCGCCCTGACCGACCTTGTCGGCGCTGTCCTGGATCAGCGCCTTGATCTCGCGGGCGGCGCCGGCGCTGCGCTGCGCGAGGTTCCTGACCTCGGCGGCGACCACCGCGAAGCCGCGGCCCTGGTCCCCGGCGCGCGCGGCCTCGACCGCGGCGTTGAGCGCCAGCATGTTGGTCTGGAACGCGATCTGCTCGATCACGCCGATGATATCGGCGACCTTGGTCGAGCTCTCGGTGATCGCCGACATCGCGGTCACCGCGGCCTGGACGACCTGTCCGCCGCGCTCGGCGACGTCGCGCGCGCCCGCTGCCAGCTGGTTGGCTTCCTTGGCGTTGCCGGCGTTCTGCTTGACCGTCGCGGTCATCTCCTCGACGCCAGCGGCGGTCTCCTCGAGCGAGCTCGATTGCTCCTGGGTCCGGCTGTTGAGGCTCGAGTTGCCCGTGGCGATCTGGCCCGCGGCCGAGGTGATCGTGCTGGCGGCCTCGTGGATCTTGCCGACCATGTCGCGCAGCGACAGCATCGACTGGTTGACCGAGTCGCGCAGCTGGGCGAAGTCGCCCTCGTACGCGCCGGTCATCTCGGCGGTCAGGTCGCCCTTGGCGAGCCCGCCGACGACCTCGATCACGTCGCGCAGCGCGTGCTTCTGCGGCGTGATGTCGGTCGCGTACTTGACCACGCGGTACGCCTTGCCGGCGGGGTCGAGCAGCGGCACGTAGTTGGCCTGCAGCCAGACCTCGCGGGCATCCTTGCCCAGGCGGCGGAACTGGCCACCGAACGGCTGGCCCGCGGCGAGCCGCTCCCAGAACCGCCGGTACTCGTCCGACCGGACCTCCTGCGGATCGACGAACATGCTGTGGTGCTTGGTGACCACCTCTTCGCGCCGGTAGCCGGTCGCGTTCAAGAAGTTGTCGTTGACGTCGGTGATGTTGCCCACCAGGTCGAAGTGGATCAGCGCCTGGACCCGGCCGATCGCCTTGACCTGGTTGCTCTCGTCGAGCAGCGTGCCGTCGCGCCGGCGCGCCTCGGTGACGTCCTCCCACTCGACGATGCGGTCGTGGCCGGTCGACGCCGCGCTGGCCTTGATCTGCAGCACGACCGCGCCGAGCTTGATGTCGGCGATGTGCGGCAGCCGCTTGGCGTCGCCGAGCATCGCGCGCTGGTGCGACGGGTGGCGGTGAAACCGGTCGATGTTCTCGCCGATCAACCGGGAGGCGGCGAACCCCGGGAACAGCTTGGCGAACGTCTCGTCGTGCGAGCCGAACAGCGTGTGCGCGGCGCGGTTCATGTAGATGATGTCGAGGTCCGGGTTCGTCACCATGATCGCGCCGGTCAGGCCGTCGAACGCGGCGTAGGTCGTCGCGGCGTCGCTCGCCTTGTGGCCGACCTTGTGGTCGGCGACGACCAGCTTGGGCGCGATCGTGCGGGCCTTGGCGCGGGGCTTGGCGGGGCGGTGAGTCTTGGAGTGGGACTTGGACTTGGCTTTGGTCGTCATGGAGAATCCTGGGACGGGGAAATCACGCCGCGGCTTCGAGGTCGTGGGACAGGCTGGGGATGGGGAACACGCGATCCACATCGAGGATCGTGATCATGCGTTGCTCGACGAGCGCGATGCCGCTCGCCATGCTGGCGGCGCCGCCGTGCTCGGCGAGATCGGGCGGCGGCTTCACCGCGTCGCGCTCGACGGTGGTGACGTCGGACATCGCGTCGACGACGAAGCCCATCGTGCGGTTGCGGTGGGCGTGCTCGACGCGGACCACCACGATCACCGTGGTCGGCCCGGGCACGAGCGACTCGATGCCGAGCCGCTCGCGAAGGTCGGCGATCGGCACGATGTCGCCGCGGATGTTGATGACGCCGCGGATGTACGGCGGCGTGCGGGGCAGGGGCATCGGCCGCGACCACCCGCGGATCTCCTGGACCCGCAAGATGTCGACGCCGAACTCCTCGCCAGCGACGACGAAGGTGAGGAGCTGACCGGTGTGATTCTGCGTACGTGATTCCGTCATGGACTCTTGGCTCCGGGTCATAACTAGGCCGCCAGCTGGCGGCCGCCGCGGCGGATGCCGCGGGTGAGGGCAACGATGTCGACGATGAAGGCGACGCGACCATCACCGAGGATCGTCGCCCCGGCGAGGCCGTCGATACGGCCGAAGTTGGTCTCGAGGCTCTTGACGACGATCTGCTGCTGGGCGAGCAGCTCGTCGACGATGAGCCCGAGCTGGAAGCCGTCGGCCTCGACGATCATGAGCAGCACGCTGGTCGCCTCGCCGCGCCCGCGCAGCCCGAACGCGACCCCGAGATCGAGCACCGGCACGACCTGGTCGCGCACGCGGTAGACCTCCTGCGTGCCGAGCCGCTTGAGCCGGGTCTGGTCGAGCTCGACCGTCTCGACGATCGAGAGCAGCGGCATGACGTAGCACTGCTCGGCGACCCGGATCAGCTGGCCGTCGATGATCGCCAGGGTCAGCGGGACGCGCAGCGTGGTGCGCGTGCCGACCCCGTGGGTCGACTCGATGTGCACGTCGCCGCCGACCTCTTTCAGGTGGCGCCACACCACGTCCATGCCGACGCCGCGGCCCGAGACGTCGGACACGACCGACGCGGTCGAGAACCCGGGCGCGAACACGAGCTGGGCGATCTCGTCATCGCGCAGCTGGGCGTCGGGGGCGACCAGGCCGCGGGTCTTGGCGACGGCCAGGATCCGCTCGTAGTCGAGCCCGCGGCCGTCGTCGGAGATCTCGATGACGATCGCGCTGCCGCGGTGCTCGGCGTGCAGCCGGATCGTGCCGTGCTCGGGCTTGCCGGCGGCCAGCCGGTCGGCCGGCAGCTCGATGCCGTGATCGATGCTGTTGCGCACGATGTGGGTCAGCGGATCACCGAGCTTCTCGAGCACGGTCTTGTCGAGCTCGGTGCCCTGACCCGAGGTGTCGAGCTCGATCCGCTTGCCGAGCTTGAGGCTGACGTCGTGGACCAGCCGCGGCAGCCGCGCGAACACCACGCCGACCGGCATGCTGCGCAGCCGGACCACGCTCTCCTGCAGCGCCCGCGTGTTGCGCGCCAGGAGCAGCAGGCCCTCGCGGATCTGCGCCGCGCGGTCGCTGCTGACCGGGCCCTCGCTGTCGAGCTCGCCGAGCATCGACTGCGTGATCACCAGCTCGCCGACCATGTTCATCAGCAGGTCGATCTTGTCGATCCCGACGCGCACCGAGCTCAAGCCCGACGGCGATGGGGGGGCCTCGTCGGTGGCGCGCGGCGGCGCGGCGATCGCCAGGACCGGCAGCTCCGCGGCGCTGGGGCTCGCCGGTTCGCGCGCGACCGCCAGCGTACACTCGCCGTCGACCCACGCGAACACCTCGTCGATCTGCGGCCGGGGCACGGCGCCGGGCACGCGGATCCGCCAGGCGAGGTGGATCTCGGTCGGATCGAGCTTGTCGAGCGCGGGCAGCCGGCTGGTATCGACCGCGACCTCGCCGCCGAGCTCGACCAGCTCGCGCACGATGCGCAGCGGATCGTTGCCGTTCTGCATGAGCCCGGGGTGCGGCGTGAACTCGACGAGCCACGCGCCGGTCGCGACGGCCGGCGCGCCGGGGGCGGCGTGCGCCGCCGCGGGGCCGGGCGCCGAGCTGCCGCGCAGGGCGACCAGCCGGGCGCAGATCGCCTGGTGGGCGGCGGCGCGCAGCTGGCGGCCCTCCGCCGGCGCGCGCAGCGTGGCGCGCAGCTCGTCGACGCCGGCCAGGAGCGCCGCGCAGATCTCGGGGGTGGGCCGGGCGCCGGACCGCAGCTCGTCGAGCAGGTTCTCCATCACGTGCGCGAGATCGGTGACCTCGTTGACGCCGAACGCGCCGGCGCCGCCCTTGATCGAGTGGATCGCGCGAAACAGATCGCCGATCACCTCCGGATCCGGATCGTCGGCGAGCCGGAGCAAGCCGGTCTCGGCGCGATCGAGGCCCTCGAAGCTCTCCTCGAGGAACGTCGCGAGCAACGCGGCCAGCGTGGCTGCTTCCAGCTGGCTCATGTCAGGACCTTGCGGATCGTGGCGAGCAGCTGGTCGGGCTGGAACGGCTTGACCAACCATCCGGTCGCGCCAGCCTCCTTGGCGATCCGCTTCTTCTCCGGATCGATCTCGGTGGTCAGCATCAGGATCGGCGAGAACTTGAACGCGGCGAGGGCGCGCAGCCGCTTCACCAGGGTCAAGCCGTCGATCCGCGGCATGTTCACGTCGCACAGGAATAGATCGATCTTCGCGCCGGTGACGCGGGCGAGCGCGTCCTCGCCATCGACCGCCTCGATCACCTCGTGGCCCGCCGTCACCAGCGCCTGCTTGATCAAGCCGCGCATCGAGTTCGAATCATCCACCACCATGATCTTCGACATCACCGAGTCTCCTGGGTCGCGTCGGGCAACTCGAGCGCTGCGCCGAGCGCGAGCGTGCGGGCACCGTCGACGAGCGCCGCCGGTACCCCCTTCCAGCGGATCTGCGCGCCGCGCGCGCGTGCCGCTACCATTGTCGCACACAGGAGTTGCAGTCCCGCCGCGTCGACCTTCACGACCGCGCTGACGTCGAGCGTCAGTTCGCCAGGCGTCAACGCACTCAGAAGCTCGGTAGCGACGGTGCGAACGACCGTGATGTCGAGGCACCGGGGCAGCAGAATCTCATGCACGGCTGAGGTATCGTCCGTGGGCCTCGTTCGTGAAGCCCGACGACAACCACACCCCGTTGGGCTACCCCGCAGCGACCCGAGCCGTCGCCTCGAGGGCCCGGTCGCAGCGCTCGCCGGTGAGCTGGCTACGAGCCCTCCCTGGAAAGCGGCCGGCGGCGGCCTGCGATCGCGTCCCGGTGTAGGCCGTTCGCCCGCGTCGCGGGCCGCCGAGCCGTACGTTGTCGTACTCGTCGTACCTGGTCGACCGCGTCGCCGAGCGCCGGCGACGTGGCGGCGCCTCGGTGGAGAAGCGCCGTTCTTCCGAATGGCATTTACGCTTCAGAACGCGGTTGTCGTCCTGCCACCCGGACCCTGCCGGGTGGTAGCGTCGTCACGCGATGTCGCGATTTTTTGCGACCGCAAAAGGAGTAGTCCCATGAAGAAGCAGAACAGCAAGAAGCTCGCCCTGTTGACCGACACCGTGCGCAGCCTGGAGCCCTCGGATCTCGGCCGCGTCGCCGGTGGCATCACGACCTTCGTCACCTGTACGTGTCCCAAGACGACGTTCTGTCCCGCGGCGAACGACGCCTGATCGAGCGCGGCAGCGGCGACGCACTCCGTCGCCCGCTGGCGTCTTGACGCCGTGCGCGCGGTCCGGTTCACCGCGCGCACGGCTCGCCGTTCACGTCCGCTGCCGCCGGCGGGCGAGGCTGGCCTCGTAGAGGCGGCCGAGCCAGTCATAGAGCACCAGCTCCTGCGCCAGCGCGGCGCAGCGGAACAGCCGGTTGGTGAACATATGTATGTAGCTGCGCGCGAGCTCGTGGACCGGCAGCGACAAGCGCCCCGCGCGCGCGCCGGCCTCGAGCTCGCGCGCCAGCGGGGCCAGCTTGCGCGAACGCTCGTGCAGTAGCTCGATGCCGGGGGCCAGATCGCTGGTCGCGTCGCCGGCCGGATCCAGCAAGGCCTCGAGCGACCGACGCTCTCGGCGGAAGTTCGCGGCGAGCTGATGCTCCAGCCGGGGCTCGACCCCGAGCGTCTGCACGAAGGACGCGCGAACCATCTGCATGACCTCGCGCTTGTCGGACAGGCTTAGCCCCAGGTCGGTCAGCAGCAGATCGATGCCGCGGAGGCCCAGCCGCCAGCGCGCCTGCTCGCCCGCGTCGCCTTGCAGGAGCTCGGCGATGCCGATCACCGCTTCGCTGTCGGCCTGGAAGATCGCCTCGGCGATCTCGATCCCTCCCGGGCCTCCGTAGCGCTCGACCTCTCGGCGGTAGGTGTCGAGCTGGAGCTTCCAGAGCCTGCCATCGCCCAGCAGCGGCGCCGCCGCGGCGTGGAGCGCAGGCACGACGTCGGCGAGCAGGGCCTCGGGCTCGCCGTGGAGCAGCAGCCGCAAGTGCCACTCGGGCTCGGGGTAGCGCACGAAGAACCAGCGATCGGCGATCCCGCGCTGCCGCGCGCGCGCGACCTGCGGCGCCACCAGCGCGCCCAGGACTTCGTCCGCGGTGCTGCTGGCCGTGTAGAGGTTCACCTGGAGCCAGGCGGTGCCGGGCGTGAACCGCGCGAGCACGGGGCCCCGGACGGTGGGCCGCGCGGCCCGGGTCCGCGGCGGGGCATCGCGCACGAACGGGATCACGAGCTCGTGGACAAAGTGACCTTCGGGCCCGACGGCGCGGAGCTCGTCGGGCGGCGGGTACCGCTCGACCACCACCTGGTCGGAGCGATGCCGGACCCGCTCGGCCAGGAGGTCGACGCAGATCGGGTTCTGCAGGTCGAGCGGCAGGCGGTGGTCTGTGTCCGGCAGCTCGACGTGGCGCGGGATCCCGAGCTGCGCGCGGAGCCGCTGCACCGCCGCGAACCGCGAGATCCCCGGCGCGGCGATCGCCTGCAGCTGGTCGGCGAACAGCCGCCAGCGCGCCTTGCCGAGGACCACGCGACCGACCTGGACCCGGGGCAAGAAGCCCAGGGCTTCGAGCGGCCCCCAGCGGAACTGGAGCTCGGTCGCGGTGCCCTGGTGCTGCAGGGCCCGCAGGAATCGGTAGACCCCCGGCCCCGGCGGGGCGGCGTCGTCGTGGGGGGCCGTCAGCCGGGGAACGACCTCGCGCCCGAGCCGGGTCGACCGCAGCACGATCTGCTCGTCGCGGCCGATCGAGATCGTCAGATCGCTGGCCGCGAGCTGGGCGCCGAGGGGCGCGCCGGACCGACCGAGATAGACGATCTCGTGGCCGCGCAGCACCGGCCGCACGACCCGGTTGGCGAGGCGGCCCGCGGGCAGGTGGACGATCTCGGCGAACACCGCGTCGGGCCGGTGCGCCTCCTCGGCGCGGAGGTGGTCGGCGACGCGGGCCCGCAGCGCGGCGTCGCCGTGACCTGGGCCGGCGAACAGGTTGGCGCCCGACGGCCCGGTGACGCGGTCCAGGACCACGCGGAAGTCGCCGCGCGACAGGGCCTCGCTCGACCGCGCGGCGATGCTCGCGACCACCGCGAACGCCGCCGGCAGCACCGGCGCGTCGCGGTGCGCGAGCTGCTCGAGATCGCGGGACGACAGGTGCAGGACCGCCTCGCCGTCGCGCCGGAGCTGCTCGACCCGCTGCAGCAGCACCGCCTCGCGCGGCCCGAACCGCGCGGCCGGCTCCGCGGCGGGGAAGGACAGCCCCTGCACGAGCGGCGCCGCCTCGGCGCTCGGCGACGCCGACGCCTCGAACCCGACGCCGGTATCCTCGTCGAGCGCCTCGAGCAGCGGCACCTCGGCGTCGCCGTAGCGGGTCGCGAAGGCCTCCACGAACCGGCGCAGCGTGCGCGACGGCGCCGCGAGGCGACGCAGGATCTCCACGCCGCGCAGGATCTCGGCCACCGGCCGGTCGCCGATCGTGGCGTTGGCCGCGGCCTTGGTCAGCTCGACCTGGAACGCCGCGGCCCCGTCTCGCCGGCCCAGTCCGTCGAGCGCGCGGTCGACGGCGCGATAGCGATCGAGCGGCGCGCCGAGCGGCTCGCGGTCGAGCGCGGCGAGCGCCTGCTGCGCCTCGGCCAGCCGCCGCGCCACGTCGTCCAGCGCGGGATGCGCCCGGAGCTCTCCGAGGAACGCGGCCGCCGGATCCTCGCCGGTGAGCGGCGGCGCCAGCGGCGAGGTCAGGAGCTGGGCCGAGGCCAGCTCGTCGACGAAGCCGCGCGCCTCGTCGAGCGCGATCTCGGGGTCGTCGCGGACCAGCGCCGCCGCGAGCTCGGCGAGCTGTGCGCCCTGCGCGGCGCGCTCGACCGTCGCGTCGAGGTACGGCGTGGTCTCCGCGGCGACCAGGCGGTACGCGCGGGCGTCCCCGGACCGCGCGCCGGGCAGCGCCGCCACCACGTGGATCCGTCCGGCGGTGCGGTACAAACTCGAGTTGACCTGGTAGCGCAGCTGGTCGCGCAGCTCGCGGCGGTGGCCGAGCTGGTCGCCGATCGCGGCCAGGAGGCCGATCTCGAGCCGGCCATGGCGGCGGTACGAGGCCCGGCCGTCGAGGGCGAGCGCGGTGGCCGAGGCGATCGCGCCGGTCGAGCTCCCGGCGAGCAAGCCGCCCGACGCCGGCTGCGCCGCCATGCGCGCGACGAGGCCGTACAGCGCCCGCTCGATCTGCTGGCCGCGCGGGCTCTCGGGATCGCGCTCCCAGACCGCGATCCGCGCGGCCAGGCGCGGCTGCGCGACGAAGATCGCTTCGCGGACGACCGGTTGGGCGATCGCCTCGCGGAGCCGTCCGCGCACGGCCTCGCGATCGGCGGCCAGCGCCTCCGCCGTGCACGCGGGCGCTGCGATCGAGCCGCTCAGCGCTTCGAGCGCCTCGATGGGCAGCAACGGGGTTCGCATCACGAAGAATCCCGAGGGCTTGGCGCTGGCGAGGCGCAGCGGGGCAGGGCGAGTCGTTCGGGGCATGTGGGTTCTGGTTGCGATCTTGCCAGGCGGCGATGGTGCGCGGGCGGGCGGCCCCGTAGCCTTGCTCCCCGATGGATCACCGGGCTTGCGACACGCCCTCATGAGCTGGCCACCGTTGTATCGCGGCGCGGAGGCCGAGGCGATTCGCGGCGTCGTTCGCGACGTCGCAGCGGCCATCGCGTCGGGCGACGGCGAGCTCCGCGCGCCGGCCGATCTCGCGCTGTTCTGGGCCTACGTCGCGGGCGAGTTCGATGACGAGCGCACGCAGGCCGCGTACGACGCGGCCGTCGCCGGGCTGATCGACTGGATCGCGTCGGGCTCCACCACGACGCAGCTCCACGGCGGGCTCGCTGGCGGCGGCTGGGTGCTCTCGCACATCAGCGAGCCCGGCGCCGCGGATCCGGCGCTCGAGGTGATCGACCGGGCGCTGCTGCTCGCGATCGAGGGCGGCCGCCCGGGCGAGGGCTTCGACCTGGTTCGCGGCCTGGCGGGCCTCGCGGTCTACTTCCTCGAGCGCCTACAGGCCTCGGGCGCCCCGCTCGCGCGCCGCGCCCTCGAGGGCATCGTCGCCCAGCTCGCGCGGACCTGCACGCGCACCGGCGAGGGCGTGGCCTGGCTCACCGGTCCGGACCAGCTGTCCGACTGGCAGACCCAGCGCTGGCCGAACGGCTGCTACGATTGCGGCGTCGCCCATGGCGTGCCCGGCGTCGTCGCGGTGCTCGCGAAGATCGCGGCGGTGCCCGATCCGCCGAGCGGCGCGCGCCCGCTGTACGCCGCGGCGCTGGCGTGGCTCGACGCGCGGCGCGGTCCCCCGGGGCCGGCGCCGGCGGCCCGCTACCCAGCGATGGTGGACCCCGCGCTCCGCGCGACCGGGGGCGCGTCTCGGGCGGCGTGGTGCTACGGCGACCCCGGCGTGATCGCCGCGCGGTGGTCCGCCGCCTCGGCCCTGGGGCTGCCGACCCAGGCGGAGCGGCACGCCGCGCTCGCCTGCATCGAGCTGCCGGTCGCGACCTCCGGGGTCGTGGACGCCGGGCTCTGCCACGGCGCGATCGGGCTCGCGCACCTGTACCATCGGTTCTACCAGGCCAGCGGCGAGCCCGGGTTCGCCGACGCCGCCCGGGCATGGTTCGAGCGCGGCCTGGCGATGCGCCGCCCGCAGGGCCTCGGCGGCTTCGGCGCGATGGTGCCGCGCGAACACGGCGAACCCGCGTGGCAGCCGTGCGCCGACTTTCTGGGCGGCGCGACCGGGATCGCGCTCGCGCTGCTCGCCGCGATTCGCGACGACGAGCCGGGCTGGGATCGCCTGCTGCTGTGCGACCTGCAGGGCCCGCCGTAGCCGGCCGGCGCGGCCACCGCGCCCTCACGACGCTCGGTCGTGGAGCCGCGGTCGCACATGCGCTCGGTCACGGATCCGGGGCGTTCGACGGGGCAGCAGGTACCTGCGCGCCATAGATCCGGCTCTGACTGCGTTGCTGGCCCAGCCGGAGCAGGTGCTCGGTCGACAGCTCGCGCTTCGAGCTGCCGACGCGATGGAAGTACCCACCGGGGCTCTTGTGGACGTACAGACTTCGCGAGACGTCGACCTTGATCACCGCGCGATCGGTGCCGTCGGTGCCGGGAAGCCGCATGCGAATGATCGTCGCGACCACGGGAGGCTTGATCGAGTCTTGACAGATCGTGCGCGTGAATTCCTCGACCAGGTCGAGGCGATCCATCGGGATCCCGACGATCTCGCGCGTTCGTGACTGCCGGGGAAGCGCTGGCCAGCGCCGCCACGGAGGTGGTGACTGTCGGAGCCCAACACGTGCGCCAGCGGCGGGCGCTCGCGATAGATCTCCGGCGGCGTCCAGCTGGCCGGGCTGCACACCTCGATCGCATGAAGTCCAGCGGCATCGAGCAGCGGCCCGAGCGTATTCGCCCTCGTGGTGAACGCGCTATTGTCCGCGGCGTCGAGGTGCGCGAGGATCGGGATGCCACCGGCCGCGATGATCTCGTTCACCACCACGATCGGCGAGGCGTCCGCGGCAACGTCGCTCGAGCCCCGGGCCCCGCGGTAATGGACGGCCCCCAGCAACGCGTCGATCGTTGCTGTCGTGGCATCCGGAGAAAACACGGCGAGCACATGTGCGCCGCTGTTCGCGGTGATCTCGACACCAGGAAACAGGGTGAGCGGCCGGAACCCGTCTGGCCGGTCGCGCGTGAGCGCTACCAGCGCTGCCTTGAGCGGGTCGATCCACACCCCGCTGTTGTGGTCCGTCACCACCACCGCTTGGATCCCGGACCCCATGAACGCCAGGAGCCAAGCGGAGGGCGTCGTCTCGCGAAGGTTCTCGCGCTCGGGCGACCGCTTCCCAAAATCGGTCGAAGCCGGCGTGTGCGTGTGGATGTCCACCTTCCACCACGAGGCACCTGAAAACGTCATGACACGCTCATCCTGTGTGAACTATGCACGGGGACCTGTGAGCTGTCACGAGCGCGCGTGCTCGGCAACGTCATCGCCTTGTGTGCCTGTGCATCCGACGCGAGCGGCGATGCCGGCGGACGTGGCGGCGATCGGCTGTGCGAACGAAACAGCTGGGTGCGGCCGGCGTCGAACCCGGGGCGGGTCGGCGGCGGCTCGGGGCGGCAGCCTGTATGGTACGGACGCGTGATCGGCTCGCTCGTCGTATTTTCTATCAGCTATCTCGTGATCGCGAGCCGGCAGCTGCGGTTCCTGGGCCTCGATCGCCCGGCCGGCGCCACCGTGGGCGCGGTCGCGATGGTCGTGGTCGGTGGGCTGCCGATGGACGCGGCGCTGCGCGCGATCGACCTGCACGTCATGACGCTGCTGTTCGGCATCCTGCTGATCTCGGCGTACCTGACCGAGGCCGGGTTCTTCCGGCTGTGCGCGTACCTGGTGCTGACCCGGGCGCGCTCGGCCCGCTCGCTGCTGTTCGCGCTGACGTTCATCGCCGGTGCGCTTTCGGCGCTGCTGCTCAACGATACCGTCTGCGTGCTGCTCACGCCGCTGGTGGTCGCGGTGGCGCTCGAGGCGCGGCTGCCGGTGCTGCCGTACCTGCTCGCGCTCGCCTCGGCCGCCAACGTCGGCGGCGTGGTCAGCTTCAGCGGCAACCCGCAGAACATGATCATCGGGGCCGCGGCGCACGGCGCGCCCAGCTTCGCGCAGTACCTGCTGCTGACGCTGCCCGTGGGTGTCGCCTGCCTGGCGGCCAACGCGGCCGCGCTGGCCTGGCTGTTCCGGCGCCAGCTGCCGGCGGGGCCGCTGGCCCACCACGCGCCGCCGCGGCCCGCGCTCGATCGCCGGCTCGCGGTCAAGGCGGTGGCCGCGCTCGCCGGGTTCGCCGCGCTGGCGCTCGCCGGCGTGTCGCTGGCGGGGGCGGCGATGGTGGCGGCCGCCGGGCTCGTCTTGATCGCGCGCACGCCGCCCAGCCGGACGTTCGCCGCGGTCGACTGGCAGCTCCTGGTGTTCTTCGCCGGGCTGTTCGTCCTGGTCGCGGGGGTCGCGCACGCCGGCCTGCTCGATCGGATGTTCGACGCGCTCGCGCCGGTGATCGGCCGCGGTGACGCGATGGGGGATCTGGCGTTCGTCGCGCTGGTCGTGGCGGGCTCGAACCTGATCTCGAACGTGCCGCTCGTCGTGGTCGCGGTCGCGTGGGTTCCGCGCATGCCGGATCCGGCCTGGGGCTACGTCATGCTCGCGGTCGCGTCGACGCTCGCCGGCAACCTCACGCTGTTCGGCAGCGTCGCCAACGTGATCGTGATGGAGGCCGCCGGGCCGCACGGCGACGTCGGGTTCTGGCGCTTCCTGCGCTACGGCGTCGTGCTCACCGCGGTCGATCTCGGCGTCGGGTTTGGCTTGCTCGCCGCCGAGCGCTGGCTCGGCGTGGCCGGCTGGCTCGGCATCGCATAGCCGGCCCGAGCAGAGTTACCGCGAGCCCACGAAAACTCTGCACATCGCGGCGGGGTCGCGGGTCATGCGAGGACCTCCCATGGCCAATCGAAATGATCCATCCCCAACGTCGTCGATCCCCGCGCGCCTGCTCTCGCTGGTGATCAGCGCCGGGCTCGTCGCGTGCACGAGCACAAGCAACGCAGATCCGAGCGCCGGCAATCCGGACGCCACCACGGCCCCGGACATGTCGGGCGGGACGGGGGGAACGGGCGGGACGAGCGGGACGGGGGGAACGGGCGGGACGGGGGGGACGGGCGGGACGGGCGGGACGGGCGGGACGGGCGGGACGGCCGGGATCGATGAAGCAGATTTATCGATCACCCAGAGCCTGCGCTCGAGCAGCACTCCGGTGGTCCCCGGCATGTCGGTCACCTACACAGTCGCGGTGAGCAACGCCGGCCCGAACGCCGCGACGGCGGTCCAGGTCGTCGAGTCGCTCGCCGATGGATTCACGTATGTCAGCGCGACCTCGCGCGATCCGGCGTGGGGCTGCACCCAGCACGGCCAGACCGTGACCTGCACGCTGCCGCAGCTCGCACCCCATAGCGCGGCGCCCCCGATCGCGATCGTGGCGACCGTGACCGTCCCCGCAGGTCAGCTGCCGGCGTCCCTGCGGACGGTCGCGACCGTGAGCTCGGCGACCCATGACCCGGCCGGCGGCTCGCTCTCGAATCAGGCGTTCGTGTTCACGGATGTCGTCGGCGACGCGGACCTCGCGGTCGCGATCGCGCAGCGCCGCGACGCGATCCAGGCGACCACGTCGACCGACTGCAACGCGAACAACTGCCAGACCTACACGGTCACGCTCACCAACCACGGTCCTGCGCCGGCGACGGGCGTCGACCTCGCGGTGTTCACGCCGGGCTACGGCACGCTGGTGGATGTGACCTCGCCGGACCTGGCCTGCACGCAGATCGGTTACCTCGATTGCGTCGCGACCACGCTGGCTCCGGGTGCTGTCGCGACCGTTACCGTGCGCTGGCTCGCGCCCAGCAGCGCCGCGAACTCGCTCAACATCGAAGCGGACGTATCCTCGGATGCGGATCCGACCTCGTCAAACGACGAGGCGCTGGCGACGACCACGGTCACGCCGTGAGCGGTGCGCGAAGCAGCCGACGAGCCGCACGCCCTCCTCGCTGTCGTTGGGCCGGCCGCGTTCGGCGCTGCATGTCGAGCTACGGCTCGTATCTATGGCGGCTGGAACGCCGCGATGAGGCCGCGCGCGTGTCGAGAAGGTCGTTGGACCCGCCGGCCGCACGACAGAGGCTCGGCTCGTGCTGGATCCTGGGGCCGCTGCAACAACGCTGACGCCAACCCGAACCGCCTCGCGTTAGCGCGGCGCGACCTTGTGCAGCGCCAGGCTCACGGCGCGCACCCCGGACTGACCCACCAGCCCGTCGAGGAGGATGTCGTCGGGAGCCGCCAGCACGGCCGCGGTGCCGCGGGCGGCGAGCTGCGCCAGCGCCGGACGCAGCTGACCTGCGGCCAGCGGCTCGGCGCTGAGCAACACCCAGATCCGCTCGTCGCCCAAGGTCTCGTCGAGTACGATGCTGCCGTCGAGCTCGACCGGCCCGGCGACCGCCGGTAGCCCGGCAGACGCCTCGCCGTCGAACGGGTAGTAGGTCGAGATCTTGCGCGCGCCGTCTATCGAGACCACGAGGACGTAGCGCGTCCCGCGCGGGTCGACGACGAACCGGATTGCGTCGCCGGGCTGGACCGCGTCGCCGGGCGACCAGCGGTGCGCGACCCCAGCGCGGGAAACGAACATGCGGACGTCGTCGCCCGCGGTGTGGGCGCCCTTGGTGCGGATCACCGGCCCGGCAGCCACCGGCGGATCCGCGACGCGGGCGTCGTGCGACCGCGCCCACAGCGCCAGCGCGACTCCGGCCATCACCACCGCGCCGATCGGCGCCGCGAGCCAGCGCCGCGCGTCGCCCTGCCACCAGCGCACCGGGCTGCGTTTGGCCATGCGCCGCTGGAGCGTGGCCAGCCGTTGCGGCGACCCGGCGTGAAACGCGCGCGCCGCGGCGTGGGCCTCGTCGAGCCGGGCCTCGCAGGCCGTGCAGTCCGGGACGCCGCAGCGAGGGCGCGTCGCGCCCGGCACCAGGCTCGCGGTGATCTCGAGATCGGAGAGGTGATGAGGAGGCTGCGTCACGCCGCCCTCGCCAGATACTTGCGCGCGTTGGCCGAGAACGCCGCCAGCTTGTTGATGACCGTGCGGCGCGACACGCTCATGATCCGCGCGACCTCGTCCTGGTCGAAGCCGTCGACGTGGTAGAGCCACGCGATCGCACCCTGGTCGCTGGGGGCCCGCGCGACCACGTGGCGAGCGAGGTCGCGGTCGCCCAGATCGATCGCGCCTTGGGCCTGCGCCGGCAGCGCGGCGACCGACTCGGTGCGCCGGCGCTGGTTGCGTAGCTGGTTGAGGCAGTAGTTGGTCGCGATCCGGTAGATCCAGCGGATCGCGTCGTCGCCGTGCGGCGCTCGGTCGAGATGGCGGTACACGCGCATGAAGGTCTCCTGCATCGCGTCCTCTGCCGCCGCGCGTTCGCCGAGCAGGCGCAGACAACGCCAGTAGATGACCGCACCGTAGGTGCGATACAGCCCGGCCAGACGGTCGTCCTGACTCACGGCGCGTGCGCGCCCTCGATCGCCATGGCCGGAGGCAACACCATATCAGTCGGCCTAGGTACCGGCCGCGAGCGTGAGCCTCCGGCCTGCGTCGCCGGTCGTGTAGGAGATTTCGCCCTGGGTCAGACCCACGACGCAGAGCACCGAGCGAGGCTCATTGTTGACCAGGCCGCTGCTGCCATAACCGCCGCCGAGGTATGCGCCCGAGGGCGACGTCGCGACGGTGGCGCCACGGCCGATCACGAACGTGCGGACCGGCGGGCCGGCGTCGGCGTTCGAACCCGGGCCGGCGTCGGCATGCGAACCCGGGCCGGCTCCCACGGCGGAGCCGTCCGAAGCCGCGCATGCCGTGATCGAGGTCGCCAAGCACAAGCATCCTGTATAGACGCTGAATCGAATCATCGTATGCTCCGGAGGTCAGACGTTGCGCCCCTCAACCCGGAGCCCTGCCGTCAGGTGCAAGTTTTCGATCTGCGTTTGCACGAACCTCGCGGCTGCGGGGTCGGGTTCGCATGCAGGATACGTCCATGACGGATGGTGACCCGCGGGCCCGAGGCCGCGCGGCGCGGCTGAAGCGAGCGGTCGCGTTGCTCGCGGTGGCCCTCGCCTCGCTCGGCGCCCTGGCCTCGGCGTCGGCTGCGACCCGCCGCATCGTGGTCGCGGTCGGCCACAACACCGGCGCCGACGACCAGGCGGCGCTGCGCTACGCCGAAGAGGACGCGAGCAAGTTCGCCGACGTGATGATCGACCTCGGCGACGTCGCCCCCGAGGATCTGTTCCTGGTCCAGGGCAAAGGCTCGACCGCGGTGCACGCCGCGCTCGATCAGGCCGCTCGGGCGATCGGCCGTGCGCGGTCGCGCCCCGACGATCGCGTGGTCTTGATCTTCTACTACTCCGGTCACTCCGACGGCCAGACCATCGAGCTCGGCCGCGAGCGCCTGGCGTACCGCGAGCTGCGCGCGTGGCTCGCGACCACCGGCGCCGACGTCCGGGTCGCGATCATCGACAGCTGCAAGAGCGGCGCCCTGGTCCAGCACAAGGGCGGCACGCGCGGACCGGCGTTCGATGTCACGATGGTCGACGAGCTCACCGCGAGCGGCGAGGTGTTCTTGACCTCGGCCGCGGCCGACGAGGACGCCCTGGAGTCGGCCGAGATCCGCGGCTCGTTCTTCACCCATCACCTGGTGTCCGGGTTGCGCGGCGCGGCCGACAGCTCGGGCGACGGTGCGGTGACGCTGTCGGAGGCCTACGAGTACGCGTTCAATCACACCGTCATGTCGACCGCACAGACCGGCGAGGGCCTCCAGCACCCGACCTACGACTATCGGGTCGCCGGGCGCGGCGAGCTGCGGCTCACCGAGCTGACCCGGCGGACCGCCGTGCTCGAGATGCCGGCCGACTTCCAGCGCGTGCTGGTCGTCCAGCCGCGGCGCGACCAGGTGATCGCCGAGCTCGGGCGCGGCGCCGGCCGCCGGATCGCGGTGGCCCCTGGCGAGTACAGCCTGCGGCTCTGGCGCGCCGGCCAGCCGAGCGTGGGGCGGGTCCTGCTCGGCCCCGGCCAGACCGTCCGCGTGACATGGGAGCAGCTGACGCCGACCGAGACCCCGACCGCGTACCCCCACAAGGGCGGCCGCACCGAGGAGCCCACCGTGCTCGAGCCTGCGCTGCCGCCGGCCCAGCAGGCCCTGTGGGATCGGCTGGCGCTGCACGTCGATGACGACGACCAGCTCTACGCCGGCAGCGCGCGGCTGCGGATCGACCAGCGCGACGCGTTCGAGCGCATGCAGCGTCCGGACCTCGTTCGCACCTACGACCATCGCCGCACGGTCAGGCGCTGGATGATCGGCGCCGGGTTCGGCGCGGCGGTGCTCTCGATCGGCGCCGAGATCGTGGTGGCCAGCGGCCGCTGTGCGACCTCGAGCGACCCGTCGTGCAACGGCCAGATCGCCCTGGCGCTCGGGTCGTTGACGTTGGCGTTCATCGGCGGCACCGTGGTCGGCATCGCCGGCCTGGTACGCGACTCCGACGTCGTCGATCGCCGCGGGATCCGCGCGCTGGTCAGCGAGCACAACCGTGCGCTGCGGGCCCACCTGCTCGCCGCGCCACCCGGCGCGCTGCCCGCCGGCGCGACCTCCGAGCGCGCGGCGCACGACCTGCACCTGTCGGCGTGGCGTACCCACGCCGGCCACGGCGGCGGTGGGCTCGCGCTGTCGGGTCGGTTCTGATCGGTGGCCCGGCGGTGGCCCACGCGCCGGCCCGCGCAGGGTCAAAGCGAGCGCACGAAGTCGACGATCGCCTGCTGATCGGCGTGCGACAGCGCGACGAACTTCTTCAGCACGCCGCGCGCCTCCGAGCCGCGGCCGCCGTGCGCGTTGATCGCGTTGACCAGGCCGCCGTTGGATGGTCCCGCGCGGCCGTCGTGCAGGAAGAAGATCCGCTTGCCGGCGCCCCACAGCGGCGCGGTGCGGAACTCGTCGCCGCCCGCGTTGCCCTGGGTGATCTGATCGGCGAGGCCTTGGCCCATGTGGTGGATCGCCAGGTCGGTGTAGGGGTGGAACTCGACCCCCGACATGCGGCTGAAGCGCGACCCGCCGGTGGTCAGCGAGTCGCTGTGGCAGAACACGCAGCCGATGCCGGGCGCCGCCCGGGTGCCGAACACCGCCTTGCCGCGCAGCTCCGACGGCGACGCCGTGGTCGCGACCGGCGGGGCGGACAGCCGCATGAACGCGGCGAACAGCGTGGTGTCGGGCGCGCTGCCCGTCGTGGTGTCGGTCGCGTCCTCGGGGCTCGCGTTGTACTGGCAGCCCGCCGCGGTGGCGCGCTCGTTGGGGAACAGCTCGTTCGAGACGCCCTGCTCGACGCTGTAGGCCTCGCCTGCGAACACCAGCAGCGACTTGTTCTGCGCCTTCCAGCCGAACCGCGTGATCGTGCCATCGTTGGCGCTGCGGTTGAACGTGCCGCGGACGCCGCAGCCCGACTTGTCCGGAGCGCTGGACGCCAGGTTGGCGACCAGGTCGGCGTCCGCGACCGCCTCGAGCAGGCCCAGCCCGAACACCGGCGTCGGGATGCGAAACGCGATGTTGGAGGCCGCGATCTGCCTGGCGAAGTCGGGCTGTGCCAGCACGCAGCCGACCGCGTCGCTGCGTCCGGCGATCGTGTAGAGGCCATGGACGCCGCCATCTGGGCTACCGTCCGGGTTCGAGATGAACCGCGCCTCACGGATCGGACCGTCTGACTGGATGAACGGCGGCACCTGCTGGTCGCCGCCGGCCACGCGATCGAGCGTCGCGAGCTCTACCTGTGGGTTCTTGACCTTGATGTGGCCGAGGGTCGGATGCGGGCTCGTCCCGCCGACCTCGGGTTCAGCGTGGCATTGCGCACAGCTGTTACCATTGAATGTGGGGCCCAGTCCTTTGCCTTCTTCGATCGCACCCGACACCGAGTCGACCTCCGCGAACGTGTCGCGGGCCTCGGTGAAGAACGTCTTCTCATCCGCGCTGAGCCCCGCGAACGGCCCGCCCGCGCCGCGGTCGCCGCCGCGCGGGCCCGGATCGGTGACCGTCGACGCGACCTCGAGCACGGCGTCATCATTGGGAGAATCGTCGGCCGCGAGGGGCGCCATACTCGCCGACGTGCAGCCAGCCCATACGCATGCACTCGCAAACCATCCATACCTCGTCCACATCGGTGCCTCCAGGGAGTGTTGTGTCCATTCAGGTCTTATCGTGAGTTGGATTGGTAGGTCAAAACGGCTCGATCGCAGTGATCTCGGTGGTTTGATGCCTGTGTGTTTGGAGTTCGACAACAATCATCGAGAGTTCCGGCGCGGTCGTTCTCGTGCTAACAACCCCTGAGTCGGCGGTGCCCTCGTGACAACTAACCGGGGGCAACCCCTCAGATTTTCGTGGCGACACGGAACATCAGTCGAGACTGACCATGACGCAGACAATCAACGTGACGAGTTCAACAGCGGTATCACCTGGGCGTATCTCGGCATGTCCGCCAGGTGCCGGCAGCTCGTCGTCAGCTGATCGGGCCCGGTGGTCATGACGCCACGACCGCGCTCGGAGGTGCTCGTCATCGACGACGAGAAGAACATCAGAACAACGCTGACGATGTGCCTCGAGGCGATCGGCTGCGCGGTCACCGGCGTGTCGACCGGCGACGCCGCGCTGGCCGCGGTCGCGCGCAAGCCGTTCGACCTGGCGTTCCTCGATCTGCGGCTGGGCGAGCAAGACGGCATGGCGGTGCTGCCCCAGCTGCTCGCGGCGCGGCCGGGGCTGGCGATCGTCGTGATCACCGCCTACGCGACGATCGACACGGCGGTCGCGGCGATCAAGCTCGGCGCCGTCGACTATGTGCCCAAGCCGTTCACCCCGGCGCAGATCCGGCTCGTCGTCGAGCAGATCACCGCGCGGCGCGCGACCGAGGCCCGGGTCGCCGATCTCGAGTCGCTGCTCGCCGACGAGCTGCCCGGCATCGACGTCGCCACCCAGGCGCCGCGGATGCGCACGGCGCTGGAGCTGGCGACCCGCGCGGCGGCCTCCGACGCGCCGATCCTGCTGCGCGGCGAGAACGGCACCGGCAAGAGCACGCTGGCGCGGCTGATCCACGCGCGCAGCGGCCGGATCGGCAAGCCCTACGTCACGGTCAGCTGTCCGACGCTCTCCGAGGAGCTGCTCGCCAGCGAGCTGTTCGGCCACACGGCGGGCGCGTTCACCGGCGCGGTGCGCGACCAGCCCGGCCGGGTCGAGGCCGCCGAGGGCGGCACCCTGCTGCTCGACGAGATCGGCGAGATCACGCCGGCGCTACAGGCCAAGCTGTTGCGGTTCGTCCAGGACAAGGAGTTCGAGCGCGTCGGCGAGACCCGCACCCGTCACGCCGACGTCCGCGTGGTCGCCGCGACCAACCGCGACCTCGACGCCGACGTCGCCGCCGGCCGGTTCCGCGAAGATCTGCTGTTCCGGATCAACGTCATCGAGATCCACGTCCCGCCGCTGCGCGAGCGGGCCGACGACATCCTCGTGATGGCGCGGCGGTTCCTCGCGTTCTTCGCGCGGGCGGCCAACCGACCGTCCCCGGTGCTCGCCGCGGCGGCCGAGCAGGCGATGCTCGCCTACCCGTGGCCGGGCAACATCCGCGAGCTGCGCAACGCGATGGAGCGCGCGATCATCCTGTTCCCCGAACGCACGCTCGGCCGCGAGGCGCTCCCCGAGCGGATCGCCGGCCAGGTCAGCACCCTGCCCCGGCTGGGCGGCGACTTCACCCTCGACCAGATCGAGCGCGAGCACATCGAGCGCGTGGCCGCCCGGTCCGCCACGCTCGAGGACGCGGCCAGGACGCTCGGGATCGACGCGTCGACGCTCTACCGCAAGCGCAAGAAGTACGACAGCTGAGCGCCCGGCGGGCATTCGCATGCCCGATGGGCCCGCGGCTCAGGCGGTCGGATCGGCGCCATCGGTCGCGTGGTCTGGGGCGCCGGGGCCGAGCCGCAGCATCCCGACCCCGAGCCCGGTCACGGACGCGGCGAGCGATCCGACGAGGATCGCGAGCTTCGCGGTCTCGAGCAGCGGTCCCGCTGGCAGCGCGAGCTGCGCGATGAACAGCGACATCGTGAAGCCGATCCCCGCGACGATCCCGACGACGCCGAGGCCGGCGCGCGAGACCTGGGGCGGCCGCACGGCGAGCCGCGCCGCCTCGCTGGCGCGACACGCGAGCAGGATCCCGAGCGGCTTGCCCGCGACGAGCCCGAGCACGATGCCCAGGAACACCAGGCCGGCGTCGCCGCGCAGCGACGCGCCGCCGAGCGCGACACCGGCATTGGCGAGCGCGAACAGCGGCATGATCACGAACGCGACCCAGCGATGCAGCGCATGTTGCAGGTCGGCCGCGGGCGAGCCGGGTGCGAGGTCATGGTTCGCGTGCGACCAAGCGCGCACCGGCGTCAAGAGGCCCACGATCACACCGGCGAGCGTGGGGTGGATCCCCGTCGCGTACATGCCGATCCACACCACCATTGCGGGCGCGACGTACACGATCGGACGGCGAACGCCGATCGCCTTCAGCCCGACGATCCCGGTCACCCCCGCGGCCACCAGCCACAGTCCCTGGGGCTCGAGCCCGCCGGAATAGCAGATGGCGATCACGAGGATCGCGCCGATGTCGTCGATCACGGCGAGCGCGAGGAGCAGGATCCGCGACGCCGCCGAGATCCGCGGCCCGAGCAGCGCGAGGACCCCCACGGCGAACGCGATGTCGGTGGCCATCGGGATGCCCCACCCACCGGCGCCGGCGTGGTCGGCGTTGACCGCACCATAGATCACCGCCGGCATCACCATCCCGCCCAACGCCGCGGCGAGCGGCAACGCCGCGCGCCGGACATCGCGCAACGTGCCCTGGTACAGCTCCTGGCGGATCTCGAGCCCGACGACGAAGAAGAAGATCGTCATCAGGCCGTCGTTGACCCAGAACTCGAGCGGGCGCGCGAACCGCCAAGGCCCGAGCTCGACGGCCAGATCGGTGTGCCACAGCGCGCGATAGCTGGCCGCCCACGGCGAGTTCGCCCACGCCAGCGCGGCGGCGGTCGCGGCGATCAACACCAGCCCGCTGGCGGCCTCGACCTCCATGAACCGCTGGATCGGTGTCAGCAGCCGGTGCGCCGCCGCGCGCGCGGGCGCCCACGCGCCGGGAGGAAGGCTTGGGTCAGACATGGGAGACTCGGGTGTCGCCGGCGGCCCGACCGGCAACGGTGCCTGCAGCGAGGTCGCTGCACCCATGTGAGCCAAGAATACCTGCCCCGCCGCGGATCGCCACGCCTGTGCCCACGATCGAGCACATCGCCGACCCGATCGACTCGGGGGAACTTTCGCCGGATCACAATCACTTGATTCCGCATCTCGTCGTGCGCGTAGACCGTGAGGACTTGATTCAGCTACTCCCGCAAGGATCGCGCCCGGTGGGGAGGCCGCTGACACGCGCGCTTGCGATCGCAGCCGTCAGGCGGCCGCGAGCTTGACGGTGAACCAGAACGTGGCGCCGTGGCCGGGCGTGCTGTCGATGCCGATCGTGCCGCCGTGGGCGTGGACGATCTCGCGGGCGATGAACAGGCCCAGGCCAGCGCCGCCGGGGGCTGCGTCTGGGCCGCGGACGTACTTGTCGAAGATCGTCGGCTGCTGGGCCGCGGGGATGCCGGGGCCGTGGTCGCTGACGTCGATGCGCAGGACGCCGTCTCCGGGCGCGGCGCGGACGGTGACCGCGCTGCCGGTCGGGGCGTAGCGGATCGCGTTGCCGATCAGGTTGCTGAGCACGAGCAGGATGCGCTCGCGGTCGGCGGTGATCGCCGGGGTGTCGGGCAGGAGCTCGGAGCGCAGCTCGACGCTGCGGGTCGCCGCGGCGGAGCGCTGGGCGTCGAGCGCGGCGGCGACCAGCTCCTCGGGGTCGAGCGCGGCGCGCCGCAGCTCGATGCGGTCGGCCTCGATCCGCGAGAGGTCGAGCAGCTCGTCGACGATGGCCTGCAGGCGATCGCAGTCCTCGCGCGCCGCGAACACCAGGTCGCCTTGCTTGTCGGTGAGCGGGCCGACGGTGTGCTCGGCGAGCAGGTGGACGGCCATGCGCAGCGAGGTCAGGGGGGTGCGCAGCTCGTGGGCGACCGTGGCGACCAGGTCGTTGCTGAGCTCCTCGAAGCGGCGCAGCCGGGTGACGTCCTGGAACACGATGGTCGCGCCGGTGACGTCGCCCTCGTCGGCGTAGAGCGGCGCCGCGCGCGGCAGGAGCAGGCGATCGCCGTCGGCGGTCGCGATCCGCAGCGCCTCGTCGAGGCCCTTGGGGACGTAGCTGCCGTGGCCCGCGGCGACGTGCAGGCGCAGGCGCTCGACCGCCGCGCGGATCGTCGGGTCGAGGGTGGCGAGCGCGCCGGGGCCGGCGTCGGCGCGCGCCTTGAGCACCGCCTCGGCGGCCTGGTTGACGTGGCGGAGCTCGCCGTCGAGCGCGACCACCAGGACCGGGTCCGGCAGGCTGTCGATCGTGGCCTGGGCGGCGAGCTGGGCCTCGAGCAGCTCGCCCAGCGAGCTCTGCCGGTACTTCTGGATCTGCTCGGCCATCGTGTTGAGCTCGCCGGCGAGCGCGCCGATCTCGTCACCGCTGTCGACCCGCGCGCGGACCGCGACGTCGCCCTCGCCGAGCCGGCGCGCGGTCTGGCCGAGCACGCCCAGCGGGCGCAGCACGCGCGAGGTCATGATCGACGACGCGATCAGGCCGAGCACGAGGCCGGCGACCGAGACCGCGATCAAGAGCGTGTTCGATTCGCTGGCCAGCCGCTGCGCGCGATCGCTCTTGTGGATCATCGCGTCCTGGTTGAGCGCGAGGATCTCGTCGGCGGCGTCCTTGACGGCGAGGAACCGGGGCAACAGCGTCGAGAAGTAGCGGTCGTCGAGGCCGCTGGCCTCGGGCGCCTTGCGGAGCTCGTCGATCGCCGCGCGGTAGGCGGTCCAGGCGGCGCGCAGCCGGATCGTCGCGTCGCGCTCTCCGGACTCGGTGATGTTGCCCTCCTGAACCCGGAGCTCGTCGTCGAGCTTGGTCAGGTTGGCGTCGATCTGCGCGAGGCCGCGCGCGGCCCGGCCGAGCACGGCGAACGCGACGCCGCTATCGATCCGCTCGGCGGCCTCCTTCATCTGCTGGGCGGCGAGCACCGAGCGGTAGTTGTCCTTGAGGATGCCCTGCGAGCTGCGCGCGAGCGCGTGGGCGACGATGCTGCCGGCGATGATCGTGATCGCGAGCGCGGCGACCAGCGGCAGCTGGGCGACCCCCAGCTTGGTGCGCAGCTTCACGGGCGCTCCTCGTCGCCGCCGACCGAGACGATGTGGACGTCGAGATCGGTGGCCTCGCGCAGCAGGCGAAGCGGCACCGAGCGCGCCAGCAGCTGGCGCCACCACGCCTGGTTCGACCGGCCGACCACGAGGTGGCCGACGCCGTGCGAGCGCGCGAAGTCGATCAGCGCCGCGGCCGGATCGCGGGCGTGCAGCCGCACGACCTCGGCGCCGAGCTCGCGGGCGAGCGCGATGTTGGCGAGCAGGTGGCGCTGGGCCTCGGCGTCGATCCGGTCGGGCGCCTCGCGCGGGGTCTCGATGTAGACCACGAACCAGTCGCCCGACAGCCGGCCCGCCATCCGCGAGCCCTTGCGCAGCAGGGCCTCGGCGCGCGGCGGATCCGACGACATGCAGACCATGACGCGGCCGTGCGCGGCGCGGATCTCGCCGTGCGTGGTCCGCGCCTTGGTCTCGCTCTGGCGCTCGACGCTCTCGGCGACCTCGCGCAGCGCGAGCTCGCGCAGCGTCATGAGGTTGTCGTCCTGGAAGAAGTGCTCGAGCGCCCAGGGGACCTTGTCGGGTGCATAGATCTTGCCGGCCTTGAGCCGCTCGAGCAGGTCTTCGACCGCGAGATCGAGGTTGACGACCTGCACGGCGTGCTGGAGGAAGCTATCGGGGATGGTCTCGCGGATCGCCACGCCCGCGGCGTCCTCGACCACGTGCTTGAGCGACTCGAGGTGCTGGATGTTGAGCGCGCCGATCACGTTGATGCCCGCGGCGAGGATGTCGAGCACGTCCTGATAGCGCTTCTTGTTCTTGCTGCCCGGTGCGTTGGTGTGCGGGATCTCGTCGACGATGCACACCGCGGGCTTGCGCGCGAGGATCGCGTCGAGATCCATCTCCTCGACGATCACGCCGCGGTACTCGATGCGGCGGCGCGGCACGACCTCGAGGCCGGCGACCAGGGCGGCGGTCTCGGCCCGGCCGTGGGTCTCGACGAAGCCCAGGACGACGTCGACGCCGCGCGTGCCCAGCGCCCGCGCCTCCTCGAGCATGCGGTAGGTCTTGCCGACGCCGGCCGCGAACCCGATGTAGAGCTTGAGCCCGCCGCGCCGGGTGCGCTGCACGAGCTCGAGGAAGTCTTCGGCGCGCCGGTTGGCTTGCAAGGGGGGCGGTTTCCGCGTGCGTTACGGCGCCATCGTAGCGCCGCTCGGACCGAGATGGGCGGTTCGGGTGCGGCGGCCGAACTGGCGATCGAGCGCGAGGTTCACCGCGAGGACGTTGACGCGCGGCTCGCCGAGCAGGCCGAGCTCGCGGCCCTCGGTGTAGGCCTCGACGACCGCCCGCACGCGCTCGACCGCGACGCCGCGGACCCGGGCGATCCGCGGCGCCTGGAGCAGCGCGGTCTCGGGCGAGACGTGCGGATCGAGCCCGCTCGCCGACCGGGTGACCGCATCGGCGGGGATCGCGACGCCGTCGGGCACCGCGTTGTCGGCGCGGAACGCCTGGGCGAGCTGGGCCGCGCCGGTGAACGACTCGTCGACATCCTTGGTGGCCGGATCGTCGGGCTGGCCGTCGCGCAGCTTCTTCGACGTGGTGCCGAGGTTGGTGCCGCCCGAGTTGCTGGCGTCGTAGGCGTTCGCCGAAGGCCGCGGCCGGACGTAGGCCGGATCGTCGAACGCCTGGCCGAGCAGCTCCGAGCCGACCTCGTGGCCGGCCTCGTCGACCACGAGCGAGCCGTTGGCGCGGTGCGGGAACACCACCTGGGCGAGCCCGGTGACCACGAGCGGGTAGGCGAGGCCGGTCAGCACCAGGGTGACGAGCGTGGCGCGGAGCGCGATGACGAAGCTGTTCATACGGCCCCCAGGGCTGCGAGCACGAGATCGATCAGCTTGATCCCGACGAACGGCGCGATCACGCCGCCGGCGCCGTAGATCACGAGCGAGCGCCGCAGGATCGCGGCGGCGCCGAGCGGGCGGTACTTCACGCCGCGCAGCGCGAGCGGGATCAGCGCGATGATGATGATCGCGTTGAAGATCACGGCGGCGAGGATCGCCGACATCGGCGACGCGAGGTGCATGACGTTGAGCGGGGCGATCTGCGGATAGACCCCCATGAACATCGCCGGCAGGATCGCGAAGTACTTGGCCACGTCATTGGCGATCGAGAACGTGGTCAACGAGCCGCGCGTCATCAGCAGCTGCTTGCCGACCTCGACGATCTCGAGCAGCTTGGTCGGATCGGAGTCGAGATCGACCATGTTGCCGGCCTCCTTGGCGGCCTGCGTGCCGGTGTTCATCGCCACGCCGACGTCGGCCTGGGCGAGCGCCGGCGCGTCGTTGGTGCCATCGCCGGTCATCGCGACCAGCTTGCCCTTGGCCTGCTCGTCCTTGATGAGCCGCATCTTGGTCTCGGGCGTGGCCTCGGCGAGGAAGTCGTCGACCCCGGCCTCGCCCGCGATCGCCTTGGCGGTGCGCGGGTTGTCGCCGGTGATCATCACGGTGCGGATCCCCATCGCCCGGAACCGCACGAACCGCTCGCGGATGCCGTGCTTGACGATGTCCTTCAGGTGGATGATGCCGAGCACGCGGCTGCCGTCGCTGACCGCGAGCGGCGTGCCGCCGGTATCGCCGATCTTGCCGGCGGCGTCGCGGATATCGCTCGCCATCGCGCCGGCGTGGGTCGCGACCGCGTCGACCGCGCCCTTGCGGATCTGACGGTCGCCGACGTCGAGCCCGCTCATCCGGGTCTGCGCGGTGAACTTGATGAACGTGGCGCCGGCCAGCGCAGCGGCGTCGCGCGGCGGGATGCCGTACTTGTCCTTGACCAGCGTGACGATCGAGCGGCCCTCGGGCGTCTCGTCGGCCAGGCTCGACAGCATCGCGACCTCGGCGAGCTCCTCGATCCGCACGCCGGCCGCCGGGACCAGCTCGGACGCCATCCGGTTGCCGTGGGTGATCGTGCCGGTCTTGTCGAGCAGCAGGACGTCGACGTCCCCGGCCGCCTCGACCGCGCGGCCGCTCATCGCGATCACGTTCTTGCGCATCAGCCGGTCCATGCCGGCGATGCCGATCGCCGACAAAAGGCCGCCGATCGTGGTCGGGATCAGACACACCAGCAGCGCGACGATCACCGTGGCGGTCAGGTGGACCCCCGAGTAGATGCCGAGCGGCACCAAGGTCACGCAGGCGAGCACGAACACGATCGTGAGGCCGACCAGCAGGATGTGCAGCGCGATCTCGTTGGGCGTCTTCTGGCGCGCGGCGCCCTCGACCAGCGCGATCATCCGGTCGAGGAACGACTCGCCCGGGTTGGCGCCGATCCGGACCACGATGCGATCCGACAGCACCTTGGTGCCGCCGGTCACGCTCGAGCGATCGCCGCCCGACTCGCGGATCACCGGGGCCGACTCGCCGGTGATCGCCGACTCGTCGACCGAGGCGATGCCCTCGACGATCTCGCCGTCGCCGGGGATCAGCTGGCCGGCCTCGATCACGACGAGATCGTCCTTGCGGAGCTGCGACGCGGGGATGGTCTCGGGCTCGGCCTGGCCGGTCACCACGCGGCGCGCGACGGTGTCCTGCCGCATCTTGCGCAGCGTGTCGGCCTGCGCCTTGCCGCGACCCTCGGCCACGGCCTCGGCGAAGTTCGCGAACACGACGGTGAACCACAGCCACAGCGTGACCGCCGAGGTGAACCACAACGGCGAGCCGGTGGTCTCGCCGGCGGCGATGTCGCGGACCAGCAGGATCGTCGTCAGCAGCGAGCCGATCGCGACCACGAACATCACCGGGTTCTTGTAGAGCGTCCGCGGATCGAGCTTGGTGAAGCTGTCCTTGACCGCCGCACGGACGATCGCCGGGTCGAACATCGACACAGTCTTGTGCTTCGACATCACTGCACCTCGCCGCGCAGGGCCTGGAAGTGCTCGACCACCGGGCCCAGCGACACGGCCGGGAAGAACGTGAGGGCGCCGACGACCACGACGACGGCGACGAGCAGGGCGGTGAACAGCCAGCCGTTGGTCGGGAACGTGCCCGGCCCCGGCTGCACCGTCTTCTTGTTGAGCATGGCGCCGCCCAGCGCCAGCGCGGGGACGATCATGAAGAACCGGCCGGCGAGCATGCCGATGCCCAGGCAGAGATTCCACCAGTCGGCGTTGGCGCTGAGGCCGGCGAACGCAGATCCATTGTTGCCGGCGGCGCTGGTGAATGCATACAGCATCTCGGACAGGCCGTGCGGGCCGGCGTTGCCGAGCGCCGACGTGCCGTAGCTCGCGACCGAGGCCCACGCGGTGAACCCCAGGATGATCAGCGGGAACACCAGCACATACAGCATCGCGAGCTTCATCTCGCGGCCCTCGATCTTTTTGCCGAGGTACTCCGGCGTTCGCCCGACCATGAGGCCGGCGATGAACACCGTGAGCACGACCATGATCAGCACGCCGTAGAGGCCGGCGCCGACGCCGCCGAAGATCACCTCGCCGAGCTGGATGTTGACCATCGGGACCAGGCCACCGAGCGGCGTGAAGCTATCGTGCATCGCGTTGACCGCGCCGCACGACGCGTCGGTGGTGACCGTGGCGAACAGCGCCGAGTCGGCCACGCCGAACCGGACCTCCTTGCCCTCCATGTTGCCGGGCGCGGTCGCCACGGTGAGGTCGTGCAGGGCCGCGTTGGGGTGGGCCTCGGCCCAGTACGTCGTCGCGACGCCGGCAAAGAACAGCACCGACATCGCCGCGAACAGCACCCATCCCTGGCGCTGGTCGCGCGCCATCCGGCCGTAGGTGTAGGTGAGGCCCGCGGAGATCGCGAAGATCAGCACCATCTGGAGGAAGTTGGTGAGCGCGCTCGGGTTCTCGAACGGGTGGGCGCTGTTGGCGTTGAAGAACCCGCCGCCGTTGGTGCCGAGCATCTTGATCGCCTCCTGCGAGGCGACCGGCCCCATCGCGATCACCTGCTTGGCGCCCTCGACGGTGGTGACCGCGTGGTACGCCGCCAGGTTCTGGATCACGCCCTGCGAGACCATGACGAGCGCGACCACGATCGACGCCGGCAACAGCACGTAGACGACGCCGCGGATCAGGTCGACGTAGAAGTTGCCGACCGCCTTGCTGCCGTCGGGGCCGGGCTGCCGGGTCAGGCCGCGCGCGATCACGAGCGCGACGCCGATGCCGACCGCGGCCGACGTGAAGTTGTGCCACGCCAGCGCCAGCATCTCGGTGAGGTAGCTCATCGTCGTCTCGGGGACGTACGACTGCCAGTTGGTGTTCGTGGTGAAGCTCGCGGCGGTGTTGAACGCCAGCGCCCCGGGCACGCCCGGCAGCTGCTGCGGGTTCCACGGCAGCACGCCCTGCGCGCGCTGCACCCCGTAGGTCACGATCAGGCCGAGCGCGCTGAACATCAGCACGGCGATCGTGTACTGGACCCAGGTCTGCTCGGCCGGCTGGCGGAGGCCGCACAGCCGGAGCAGGCCGCGCTCGAGCCGGCCGAGCGTGCGCGGGAGCGGTTGCCGATCGCCCTCGAACACGCGGAACAGGTAGACGCCGATGGGGCGGGTGATCGCGACGATCACCAGAAAGAACACGATGATCTGCAGCCAGCCGTTGATCGTCATCAGAACCGCTCCGGCTGGAGGAGGGCATAGACGAGGTACGCGATGACGATCACCGCGACGACGAGTCCCAGGAGGTATTCGATGGCCATGGTCAGATCCGATCGAGCCCGCGCGTGTACACGACGCTGACTGCGAAAAACGCCACGACGACCGCGAGCAACACGAGATCGCTCATGGCGTCCTCCAGGGACGAGCTTCGCCAGCGGCATGGCTACACGTTCGATGCATGCGCCGCGGTTTTGCAGCGGCCGTGCCACGCGCTTAACCGGCCGATTCGATGCGTGGCGTCGTCGGCGGGCGATGCATTTCGCATGATCGGCCGCGAACGGCTTGCGCCCGGCGCCGGCCCGGCGCGGAAACTCTCGATGGTGCACGTGGTTACGGCCGTGCACGTTGCAAGAGGTCGGGCGTGATCGTGCCGGCCCCGCGGGGTCGTCGCGCAAAATGCCCGATCCCGGGCGGTCGGGCACTGCAGGTCGCCAGGTGCCCAGCTCCCGGCCGAATGCGAGACCGACGAGAGAACCATGACGGATCGAGCGCCGCGGTCGAACCCGATCACCATGTCCGAGCTACGGGGCGACGAGATCGAGCGACGGTTTGTTTCTGTGATGCAGGCGGTCGTGGCGATCCCCTGGCTCGCGTTCGGTCACACCGTGCACGCGGTCGCGATGATCATCTTGTCGATCGCGCTGTGCGTGTTCTGGATCCGGCCGGCGCCGGTGATCCCGCGCGCGATCGCGTGGCGCAAGGCGCGCCTGCTCGGCTGCGGCGGCCAGCCCGGCTGAGCTTGCGCGGAGGCTACTGGATCGACAGCGCCCACTGCTGGGCGGGCGTGGCGTTGCAGTCCCAGATCTGCAGCTGCGTGCCGTCGGTCGTCGAGCTCGACGGGTCGTCGAGGCAGCGGCCGGAGGCGGGGTTGACCAGCGACTGGGTCGCCGAGTGCCACTCCCAGCGCTGCGCCGCCGAGCCGTTGCAGTCGAACAGCTGGATCTTGGTGCCGTTGGCCGTGCCGCTGGCGGTGACGTCGGCGCACTTGCCGGCGGTGCGCAGCGTGCCGTCGTCCAGCAGCTGCCAGGTCTGCGCGGCCGAGCCGTTGCAGCTCCACAGCTGCACCGGGTTGGCGTTGGCCGTGCTGCCGTTGTTGTTGTCGATGCACTTGCCGGCGATCCCCGAGGTCACCGGGCCGGCGACCCGGGCGCCCGCGGCGTAGACCTCGACCTCGTAGATCCGGGTCGCGCCGTTGCCGTTGTTGGTCGGGGTGAGGCTGCGCAACCGCACGAACCGCGCCGTGCGCGCCGCGATCGGATGGAACGTGCGGCTCGCGCGCGAGCCGGTCACGTTGACCGCCGTGGTCCAGGTGGTGCCGTCGGTGCTGGTGTCGATCGCGAACGCGCCGGTGTTCCAGGCCGTGGTCTCGCCGCCGAGCCCGGCGTGCTTGACCACGAAGCTCGCGACGGTCTGCGCCGCGCCCAGGTCGACCTGGAACGTCGCCGAGGCGACCAGCGAGCACCACTTGCTGTTGTTCATCAGGCTGCCGTCGACCGCGTTGATCGCGGCCTCGGTCGCGGCGCACGCCGCCGAGGCGGTCACCGGCTTGCCGAGCGCCAGGTCGGCGCCGAGCGCCGGGGCCGCGGTCGGCGGGGTCGCGCCGTCGGGGAAGCTCGGCGGCACGTCGGCGGCGCCGGTGCCCCACGCGCCGGGGGTCGCGCCCATCGTGTAGGTCAGCGTGCCGCCGGCCGCGAGGTCCGGATAGCGGACGAAGCTGCGGGTCGTCGCGGTGCCGTTGACCTCCACGCTCTGCACCGCGGCGTTGGTCGCGCTGACGCCGGCCGCGGTGATCGTGATGTTGCCGGCGGCGCGCTGGATCAGGATCGACGGGAAGCTCGGGCCGTGCAACGCCAGCGTATCGGCTCCCGGGGTCGCCGGGTACATGCCGAGCGCCGCCCATACGTACCACGCCGAGGTCGCGCCGAGATCGTCATTGCCGGGGAGGCCACCGGCGCTGGTGTTGAAGCCCTCGGTCATCACCTTGTGGACGGCGCGCGCGGTGCCCGCCGGGTTGCGCGCGAAGTTGTACGCCCACGGCACGCCGTGCTCGGGCTCGTTGCCGATGTAGAAGAACGGCGTCGTCAGGCCGCCGTTGACCTGCGTGAAGTGGTGGTCGAGCCGCTGGCTCGCCGTCGCCGGTCCGCCCATCAGATCGATCAGCGCGGCGAAGTTGTAGGTGACCATCCAGGTGTACTGCGCCGCGTTGCCCTCGGTGTATCCGCTGTTGTTGGCCGGATCGACGGGCCACGCGAACGTGCCATCGGAGTTGTGTGGGCTGATGTACGCCGAGTCGCCGTTCCACACGTTGCGCCACCACTGGGCGCGCGCCATGTAGGTCGTCGCCATCGCGGTGTTACCGAGCGCCTTGGCGAACTGCGCGACCGCGAAGTCGGACGCCGAATACTCCAGCGAGTCCGACGGATCCTCGATGACGAAGTGGTTCGCGACGTAGCCGGCCTGGCGGCCGCGGATCGAGCCGCCCTGAGTCGTGCCGCCGTTCGAGCTGTTGTTCATCAGCGTGAGCGCGGCGGCGGTATCGAAGTCGCGCACGCCGAACGCGTAGGCCGACGCCACGATGATCGGGCCCGGATCGCCGGTCATCACGAAGTTCTCCGAGCTCTCGTGCGACCACTTGGGCAGCAGGCCGCCCTGCTGGCCGTCGAGCACCATGGACTTGACGATATCGGTCATCACGTCGGGGGCGACCAGCGACACCAGCGCGGACCACGAGCGATAGATATCCCACCCCGAGTAGTTCTGGTACACGGTCATGCCGGTCGCCGTGTGGATCGCATTGTCGAACCCGTGGTACTGGCCGTTGACGTCGCTGGCCACGTTCGGGCTGGTGAACACGTGGTACAGCGCGGTGTAGAACTGCTGCTGATCCGACGCGCTGCCGCCGGTGACCTGCACGCGGTTGAGGATCTGGTTCCACGCGTCGCTCGCCGCGGCCCGGCGCGCGTCGAAGTTGAAGTCGGGGCTCTCGGTCGCCAGGTTCTGGCTGGCGTTGGCGCCGCTGACGTACGACAGCGCCACGCTGACCTGGACCACCGGGTTGGTGCGGGTATCGAACGTGACGAACCCGCCGGTGTTGACGCCGCTCGCGGCGTTCGAGCCGCTGGTGATCGTGCCGCCCGACCACGTGCCGTGCGCGGTCGGCGCGCGATCGAACGTGATGGTGAAGAAGATCGGGAACGTCTTCGACGAGCCACAGAACCCGCCGCCGGTCAGCTGGCCGGTGATCGTCGAGCCCGAGATCGCGAGCGAGCCGGACCGGCTGCCGGTCGCCATCCGGCTGGTGTTGACGAGCAGCTGCGCGGTCGCCGTCGCCGGGTAGGTCAGCCGGAGCTGGCCGGTGCGCGTCGTCGTGGTCAGCTCGACGGTCGTCGCGTAGCGATCGAGCACGGTGCGGTAGTAGCCGGGCGCCGCGGTCTCGTTCGCCTTGGTGTACGCCGAGGCGTAGCTCGTCCACGACGTGCCGGGCGACGCGCCGAGCGCGCCGGTGATCGGCAAGAGGTTCAGATCCTCGTTGTTCGGACAGCCCGCCCCATCGAAGTGGGTGAGGCTGAAGTCCTCGATCGAGGTGTCGCTGAAGCGATAGCCCGAGGGCGATCCGGTCGGGGTGTCGGGACCGAGCTGCACCATGCCGAACGGCAGCACCGGGCCGGGGTAGGTGCTACCACCGGCGCCGCCCGGGACCGGGTTGGGCGAGTTGCTGTCGTCGGTGCCGATGAAGGGATTGACGAACTGAGTCAGGTTGAGCACCGCCGCCGCCCCCGCCGTCACCGCCGACTGCCGCTCTCGCTGTTCCGCAGTGCCGACAATGGAGTCGGGTTCCGCTTCCAGCGCACAAGCACCGATATGCAGGGCACAGGTGATCGCTACCGAACCTCGTAAAATGCGCACGGGTTGCCTCCAGGGGGGGAATGGCGCCGCGCGCGCGCGCGTGATCGCGCGCGCGCACCGGTCAGTGCGGATACTGGTACGCGCGCATTGCGAACGCAAGACTCCGCGCCGCGGGAGATCGGCTGCGCATCTGATGCAAGCCAGTGCGCGAATCGCCGTGGCGCCGGGCTCGCGGGCGCCCGGCCGCGCCGCGGTCGGTCAATGGACTGCTGCGTGGTCCCGGTAAGCCGCGAGATCCGCTGGCCGCCGTCGGTCGATCTCTGCAACTGGACTCATCGTATGCTCACAGGTGCGCGAGTGTCGCCGCGACGCCAGGATAGCCGATCGCGTACCACCACCACCACGCGGCCATCATGATCGTGTGGCCGGTCAGGATGCCGACGTGACTCCACATCTCGACGCGATCGGCGCCTTGCTGAACGTAGCGCCGCCAGTGGAACGCCTCGTCGATCAGGCTGTACAGGATCGACAGCGCGGTCAGCACGCCCGCGGGGATCACCGCGGCGCGATGCGCGTAGCCCACCACGAGCAGGACGACGCTGCCGACGCCGCACGCGATCGTGATCTGGTGGACCAGCGCCTCGCCGCCCGCGATCGCGCTGCGATAGATCGTGAAGTGGCCGATCGTGTCGATCGCGATCGCCAGCGCGAACAGGCCGGCGCCGATCGGCACCAGGTACGCCTCGACCGGGTAGTCGACGCCGTGACGCGCGCCGATCGCGAGGAACCCCGCGGTCGCGCCGCAGAGCCCCGCGATCGTCGTGACCCACAGCACGTAGACGATCCAGTCGCGCCGGGTGAACAGGCGGATCCGGCCGACGTAGATCGCGAGCTCAGAGAGGAAGGACGTCATCGGGAAACCGCAGGACCCGGGTGGGGGAGCGCGGCGGGCGACCGCCGATCCGGTGGCCGATCGCGGCGGGCGCCCCGGCGAGCTGGGCGGCGCCGGCGACCGCGGCGAGCCAGGCCTTGCGCCAGGCCGGCACGATCGTGCGGCCGGCCAGCGGGTCGAAGCCGTGGCGCGCGAGCTGGTGGCCGATCTGCGCGTAGATCTGGCGCGCGGCGCGCACCGCCATGCCGGCGCGCCACGGCAGCGCCCAGATCCCGCGGTCGCCGCTGCGATAGAACCGGTCGGCCACCGCGAGCAGCCGCTCGACCGCCCGCGCGATCGCGGCGCGGGGCAGCGCCTCCACGGGCTCGCCGAGCCGCCGCCGCAGCAGGCCGGCACCGACCTCGGCGCACAGCTCGTCGGGCAGGTACAGCCGGCCGCGCGTCCAGTCCTCGGCGACGTCGCGGCAGATGTTGGTGAGCTGCATCGCGATGCCCAGGTGCGCGGCGTGGCGCAGCGCGTGGTCGTCGCGCACGCCGAACACGTGGCTCATCATCAGGCCGACCGTGCTCGCGACCTGGTAGCCATAGCCGTAGAGCTCGTCGAGCGTGGCGTACGGCGCGCCGGACGCGTCGCGCGCCATGCCATCGAGCAGCGCGCTCGGGTACGCGATCGGGATCGCGGTCTCGTCGACCACGGCGGCGAACGCGACCAGCGTGGGATCGTTCGCGGCGCCGCCCGTGTACAGCCGGGACAGCTCGTCGCGCAGCCTGGCGACCGCGGCCCCGGCGTCGGCCGGCGCGCACAGGTCGACCGCGTCGTCGGCCCGCCGGCACCACGCGTAGACCACCGCCGCGCGATCGGCGGTGCGGCGCGACAGCAGCCGGGTCGCGAGCGCGAAGCTCCTGGAGCCGGTGGCGAGCATGTGGTGGCACAGCGCGATCGCGTCGGTCGCGGGCGGCACCACGGCCAGCGCGGTCATCGCGACAACCCGGGCGCGAAGTCGCGCGCGATCAGGCCGACCGTGGCCTTGGCGGAGTTGACGACGCCGGGCACGCCCGCGCCGGGGTGGGTGCCGGCGCCGACGAGGTACAGCCCGGGGATGTCATCGTCGCGGTTGTGGGGGCGGAAGTACGCCGACTGGGTCAGCTTCGGCGCGCAGGAGAACGCCGAGCCGTGGTACGCGCGCAGCTCGGTCTCGAACGTCCGCGGCGTGATCCATTGCCGGGTGACGACGTGGCGGCGCAGATCGGGCAGCAGCGCCTCGAGCGCGGTGAGGATCCGGTCGGCGTAGCTGTCGCCGATCGCGTCCCAGTCGATCCGCGCGTGGCCCAGGTGCGGCACCGGCGAGAGCACGTAGAAGCTGCCACACCCCGGCGGCGCCAGGCTCGGATCGGTGACGTGCGGCGCGTGCAGGTACAAGCTGAAGTCGTCGGGCAGCGCCGCGCCGTCGAAGATCTCGGCGAGCAGCTCGCGGTAGCGCGGCCCGAACACCACGGTGTGGTGGACCACGTCGTCGCGATAGGCCCGGTCGGTGCCGAAATACAGCACGAACAGCGACATCGACCACGCCAGCTTCTCGAGCTTGCGCGTCCGGCGATGCGCCGCCGGGTGATCGCGAAACAGCCTGGCATAGGTGTGATGGACGTCGGCATTGGACACCACCAGATCGAACGGCTCGCCGGCGCCGGCGGGCGAGGTCACGCGGTGGCGGGGTCGGCCGGCGTCGAGATCCGCGTCGATCTTGTCGACCGGGCAGTCGAGCCGCAGCTCGCCGCCGAGCTCGCCGAATAGCCGGACCAGCGCGCCGATCAAAGCGCCGGTGCCGCCGCGCGGAAAGAACACGCCCCACTTGCGCTCGAGATAGTGAATCAGCGTGTAGATCGAGCTGGTGTCGAACGGATTGCCGCCGACCAGCAGCGAGTGAAAGCTCAGCGCCTGCCGGACCTTCTCGTCGCGCACGAACTTGCTGATCGTGGTGTAGACCGAGCGATCGGCGCGCAGCCGGACCAGGCTCGGCGCGACCTTGACCATGTCGGTGAAGTTGAGGAACGGGGTGGCCGCCAGCTTCTCGTAGCCGGTCTCGAACACCCGCTTGCTGTAGGCGACGAACGCGCGATAGCCCAGGGCGTCGGCGGGGTTGCGCGCCGCGATCTGCGCCTCCATCGCGTCGCCATCACCGTCGTAGTCGAACGCGTCGCCGTCGCCCCAGACCAGGCGGTAGAACGGCGCGACCGGGATCAGCTCGACATAGTCGGCCATGCGCTTGCCGGCGACCGTGAACAGCTCTTCGAGGCACTGCGGCGCCGTGATCACCGTGGGCCCGCCGTCGAACGTGTAGCCGCCGTCGCGGTAGACGTACGCCCGGCCGCCGGGCTGGTCGCGCGCCTCGAAGATCGTCGTCGCGAAGCCCTGGGCGGCGAGCCGGATCGCCGCCGCCAGGCCGCCGAATCCGCTGCCGATCACGGCGGCGCGAGGTGGTGATTTATCCATAACTGGTCTCCAGTCGCGCGAGCTCGGCGTCGATGACCGCGAGCATCCGCGCGTCGGCGATCGGCTCGATCGTGCGGCGCGCCGCCGCGAGCTGGCCGTGGACCTCGGCGCCGCCGCGGCGGAGCGCGAAGCCGCCGAGGAACCGCGCCAGCGGCTCGGGGTTCTCGCGGTGGCGGGCGACCTGCGCGGCCCACCGGATCCCGCGGACCCAGCTCGCGTCGTCGGCGGCCTCGGCGGCCCACACCCAGGCCCAGGTCGGTCGCAGCTGCCACAGATCCTCGCGCGACTTGTCGACCCGCCAGCTCGCCGTCACCGCGCCGAGATCGTCGAGCATCTGCAGCCCGATCCCGAGCTCCGCGCCGAACTGGCAGATCGCGCCGCGGCGATCCGGATCGGCGCCGGCCGCGATCACGCCGAACTCGGTCGCCAGCCGGGTCAACGCGCCGGCCTTCATCGCCGTGGTGCACGCGACCACCGGGCGCAGCTCGCTGCGCGCGAGCCGGGTGACGTCGTGGCCGAGGTCGAGCGCCTGGCCACGATGGCAGGCGATCACGCCGCGCAGCATGGCGCGGTGCAGCTCGATCCGGACCGCCTCGGGCACGTCGGCGCGATCGATCAGCGCGAACGCGAAGAAGTACATCCAGTTGCCGGTGTTGAGCGCGACCGGGGTCCCGTAGCTGCGGTGCAGCGCGGGCCCGCCGCGGCGGAGCTCGGCGTCGTCCTCGATGTCGTCGATCACGAGCGAGCCGGCGTGCAGGATCTCGATCGCGGCGATCAGCGCCCGCGGCGGGCCCGCCGCCGCGCCGCCGCTGAGCCGCCACGCGGTGTCGACCAGGTTGGCGCGGAACTGCTTGCTGGGCCGCGCCAGCATGTCGCGCGCGGGGCCCAGCAGCACGCGCTCCCACACCGCCGCCGGTAAGGCTTTGCCAATCTCGCGCAGCTCGTCGTCGAGCAGGTCGCACAGCGCACTCGGGACGGCGGCAATCGCAGCAACGGTCATGCGGCTTTCCTTCCAGTCAACATGGCGCGCCACGACAGACCGCGTGGCGGGCGCCCGAACAAGATGCGCGTGCGGTCGCCGGTGGTCGTACGCAGCGCGTAGAACCTGCGCACCGTCGCCTCGGGGAACCGGTAGAACCGCGCGAGCACGTGGTGGCGCTGCGCGGGGGGGAACCAGCGGAACAGCATGCGATTGAGCCGCAGCGCGAAGCCGAGCTGGCGGCGGTGCTCGGCGACCAGCGCGTCCCAGCGCGCCCCGGCGTCGTGCTGATCGGCATCGCGCGCGAGGAACGCCGCGACCCGGAGCGCGACCGGGAACGAGTAGCCGGTGGTCGGATGAAACCAGCCGCCGCGATACCCGGCGAGCACGGGGCCCGAGCCCCACGCGGGGGCGCGATCGCGCAGCTGCGGCAGCTCGAGCGGCAGCGGCAGCACGCCGTGCTCGTCGCGCACGACCTCGGTGACCGGCAGGCCGCGGCCGGCCGCGTAGCCCAGGATCTCGGCGGTGACCGCGGCGCGATCGAGCGCGGGCTCGTCGGAGAAGTACGTATCCTCGACGAGCACGCGGCGCTCGCCGAGCGGCAGCACGTACATGAAGCGAAACCCGTCGGTCTGCGGCAGCCGCGCGTCCATCAGGATCGGCCGGGTCAGGCCATGCGGCCGCGCGAGCGCGAGCTCGAGGCCGACGAACTTCTGGTAGCCGCACGCCGCGCGATCGATCGCGAGGTGCTCGGGGCCGCGCGCGTCGACCACGTGCGCCGCGTCGAGCCGGCGGCCGCCGCGCAGCACGACGTGGTCGGCCGCGATCTCGATCGCCTCTGCGCCGGTGGCCAGCTCGTAGCCCGGCCGGGTCGCGACCGCCGCGTGCACCGCGGCCGCGAGCGACGCCGACGTGGCGGCGGCATACGGCGACGCCAGCGTCCTCGCATGATCGGGGAACGCGACGTCGTAGCCGTCCCAGCGGTGGGCGAGCGCGGGCGCGATCACCTGGGCGAGCGCGGCGGGGACATCATCGGCGTGCACGCACCACGTGTGGTTGCCGCCCAGCGCGGCGGCGCGCTCCACGAGCACGACGCGGGCACCGGGGCGCGCCTCGGCCAGCGCCAGCAGCGCGACCAGGCTCTGCAGCCCGCCGCCGACCAGCACGACGTCGTGGCGCGCGGTCATGGTAGCCGCGCCCCGCATGCGATCCACGGGGCCGGGCTCGAACAGCTCATCACCCCGGCTTGGATGACGCTGCGGGCTACAGGTTACAAGCTGGGTGATTCTCGTCGTGCGCGGGAGCGCGGTGTGCGCCCGCGCCCGGGATCCGCGCCGGGGTCGTGAGCGCGCCGACCGCCTCGGAGAGAGCGCGATCGTCGGGGCCAAGCAGCCGGACCCGCCGCCCGTCGGCGCCGCTCAGCACGATCGCCGGCATCTGGTGGACGCCGAACGCGCGGACTAGCGCAGCATCGGCGTCGAACACCAGGGGGACCATTCCGGAGCTCAGAAATCGCCCCAAGAATCGCCGGTCCGGGTGTACCCGGGAGGCTGCGTAGGCCTTCACATCCGCCGCGAGCGACCGGCGCCAGGCCCAGCTGCGCTGGGCGAGTCCGATTACCTCGGTGAATGGCAGCTGCGTGGCCGGGGCTGCGCATATGCTCGAGACCGTGCCGTACACCGCGCTCCTGATCGATCTCGATCATACGCTGCTTGACTCCGACGCGTCCGAAGCACGCGCGTTCGAGCACGCCCTGGCGAGCGCGGGTGTCCGCGACGTCGCTCGCCACCTGCCGGCCTATCGTCAGATCAACGCGGCGCTGTGGGCGCGCGCCGAGCGCGGCGAGATCCAGGCGGCCCAGATCCGGACGGCGCGGTTCGCGCAGCTGGTCGCAGCCACGGGGATCGACGCATCCCCGGAGGCGCTCGCGGATGAGTTTGCCGCTGGCCTCGGCGCCTACGGCGAGCTCTACCCCGGCGCGCGCGACCTGCTCGACGCGCTCGACGCGGAGCCGGGCGTATCGCTGGCGCTGGTCACCAACGGCATCTCCGAGATCCAGCGCGCGCGGATCGAGCGGCTCGCGCTCGGCCGCTACTTCGGCGTGATCGCGATCTCGTCGGAGCTCGGCATCGCCAAGCCAGCCTCGGGAATCTTCGAGTTCGCGCTCGGCGGCCTCGGCGTCCGCGACAAGGGCACGGCCTTGATGGTCGGCGACAGCCTCAGCTCGGATATCCGGGGCGGCCGCGACGCCGGGATCGCGACCTGCTGGTACAACCCGCAGCGCCTACCGCGCGGCAGCGATGGCCTCGTCGATCACGAGATCGCCACGCACGACGCCCTGCTCGCGATCGTGCGCCGGTAGCCCGGCCTTCAACCCAGCACCTCGACGAGCTTGAGCACCATCCAGGCGAGGAAGCCCGCGGTGAGCAACACGACGGCCGCCGGCTCCACGAGCCGCCGCGGCGAGGGGCCGCGCCCGACCGACGGCCGCGCTCGCCCAGCGATCCGCTCGGCGCTCGCGTGAGCCACGTCGATCGGCGCCAGCTGGTTGCTCAACTCTGCGAGCTCTTCCCGGTCGGTCATGCGGTCCTCCACGAAGCAGGGGCTTGGTCGCCGAGCGCCTCGGCGAGCTGGGTTCGCGCGCGCGACAGCCGCTGGCGCACGGCGTCGGCGCGGATCCCGAGGATCGCGGCGACCTCGCCCGGCTGCATGCCCTCGTGGGCGATCAGCAGCACGACCTCACGGTACGCGGGCGCCAGGGCGTCGAGCGCACGCTCGAGCGCGCGCTGGCCCTCCGAGGCCGCGAGGGCTTCGAGCGGCGAGCGCTCGGTCGCGGTCGGGTCGACGTGCATCAGGTCCCCGGCGAGCTGGGCCCGGACCGCCTGCGCGCGCACCCAGCTGACCATCAGGCGATGCGCGACCGTGAACAGCCACGCACCGAGCCGGGTGTCGGCGGCGAGCTTGGTGGCGTGCTGGGCGAGGCGCAAGAACAACTCCTGGAGCAGATCCTCTGCGATGTCGCGGCGTCGCGTCATCCGGAGCAGGTAACCGTAGATCCGGGACCGATACGCAGCGAACGCCGCATCGAACGCCGCGGGGTCGCCGCGTCGCAAGCCGTCGACGCACGCGCGCTCGTCGGTTTCCACGCGAGGATAACGCACGACCCCGCCAGGCGTGACACACGTTCTCGTGTCACACGAGCCAAGGCGCCGCGTTGTCCTGGCCGATGATCAACTTCCTGTCCTCCGGTGGCTTCACGATGCTCGTCCTCATCGCGCTCGGGATCGCGATCCTGATCCCCGCGGTCAAGTTCGCGCGCACCGCCGACCCGCAGCGGCTGTCTCTGATCCGCGCGCTCACCCAGGCGATCGTGTTCTGCACGGTGGTCGGCGTGGCCGCCGGGCTCGCCGCGACCAGCCACTTCGTGGTGACCTCCCCGGACGCCGCGAAGGAGCCCTTGCCGTTCCTCCTCCAGGGCCTGGCCGAGACCCTGGCGAACGTCATCCTGGGCGGTGGCGTTCTCGTCCTCGCCTGGATCCTGGTCGCGTTCGGTGTCCGCCGGATGCCCACGCACGCCGCTTGATCTGGAGTCGGCTCGACGCGCTGCTTCCGCTCCGCGGAAGCCATCCGCTCGTGGCGGGCGACGCGGACGACCGCGCGAACGCCATCGGCGCAACGTCGATCCAGCGGCCCGTGCGCGGATCCCACGCCTCGGCTGTCGAGAGCCCAGGGTCCGCGCCCCCTGCTGCGCGGGCTGGCACATGCCCGCCGACGATCAGCACGCGACCGTCGCGCAAACGGGTTGCAGTACGCCCCATTCGATCATGGCGCGGACGTGCCGTTGGCGTCCAGCGGCCAGTCTCCGGATCCCACGTCTCAGCCGGGACGGTCAGTGCGGCGCGGGTCACCACCGCGGGCGCGCCACCGACGACGTCGGTAGACCGGGGAGCGTTGAGCGTGTCAATGCGGCGACCAGAGCTGCACCGTCATTCCAATGAGCAGCACTGTCCCGTCGGGCAGCGGTGCGAGGCGGACGCCGTAGTCCGGCGGATCCGTGAATGGACCGGTGGCGGCCCAGCGATCCGCGACCGGGTCCCAGACCTCCGCTGCTGGCCCGCCGCCGCCTGCAACCAGCACACGGCCGTCGGGTAGGAGCACCGCGTCATGGCTGGCACGCGCGAACGACATCGGTGCAACGTCAGTCCAGCGGCCTGTGCGAGGATCCCAGACCTCGGCAGTAGCGAGCCTGGTATCGGCGCCGCTCGTGCCGATGCGCGTCGGCGTCTGCCCGCCTATGATCAGCACACGTCCGTCGGGCAAACGGGTTGCAGTATGTCCCATTCGATCGGGATGCGGGTGCGCTGCTGGCGTCCAGCGGCCTGTGTGAGGATCCCACGTCTCGGCGGGGACGGGCAGCGCGGCCATGATCATCTCTGCCGGCGAGCCACCGACGACGAGCACGCGGCCGGCGTCAAGCGTCGTTGCGGTGTGGAAGAACCGCGCCTGCGCCATCGGTGCCGGGTTCGCGGAGGCCGCAGCCGCGCTCATCGCCGAGATCCCGCTTGTCGACCAGCGCGTCGTCTCCCGCCTGTTCCAGGGTCAGGTGGGTCCGGTCGATGCACCGGAATCACGTCGTTCGTCGAGCTGGCGCCACGATCTGAGTTCGCCGTTCGGCGCGCCGGGGCCGAGCACGTGCAGGTTCCCTTCACCAGCCGAGCTGGGCTACACTCGGCGAGAGATGGCGCGCATCCCGATACACCCGGCCGCAAACACGGGTCGCATCGAGCGCGAATCGTCGCCCATCATCAAGGGAATCGCGCTCGGGCTCGCGAACGCCCTCGTCATCGCGATCGGCCTCGTGGGGCCCGATGTGGGCGGGATCCTGTTCGTCCTGCTGTTCGGCGGCGTCCCGGCGGTCGTGACCGGCGGATTGCTCGGCGGCCTGGCCGAGCTCACCGCGAGCAGGTCTCCGCGCTGGCGGGTTGTGCTGCTCGCGCTCCCGGCCCTCGCGGCGGTGGCCGGCCTCGGCAAGTTCTTCGAGGCGACCGCGGAGGTCCCGGTCGCGTGCATTCCAACGGTCGTCGCCGCGCTCATTCTCGAGCGCTGGACGCGGCAGGTGGTGCCGGAGCCGGTCGCGACGGCGCGGTCGTCGCGACCGTAGGCGCGGTGTTCCTGGGGTTCCCGCGGACCATGTCCACGGTCCGCCGACGTCGACCGAGCGGACACAGGGCCTGGCGCCCGCCGCCAACGTTCACCCGAACGCCCGATCGACGACGTCATCGATGTGCTAGCCGTCGCGCGCTTGCTTGCTCGGTTGGACTCGAGGTCATCGCCGGGACCTTCCGGTTTCGATCGTGTCCGCCGCTGCCGCGGAGGCGGATCCAGACCGCCGGATCCTCAAGATGCTCGCTGCGCGTGCAGCCACGTGGCAGCGAACTCGGTGCCTTCAGACGAAGGTCGTTGGTCTCAGTAACGTAACGGGTGGAGATAAGGGGGATCGAACCCCTGACCTCGTGAATGCCATTCACGCGCTCTCCCAGCTGAGCTATATCCCCGTCGGAGGAAAGGGGTTCTACTGGTCGGCCTCCGCCGTGTCAAGCCTCGGCGGCCGGTCCGGAGAAGCTGGACGTGCGGTTGGCCCTGGTGACGCGGGCACCTGGGGGTGACCACGGCTGGGACGCTGTCGGGAGCAGGCTCAGGTGGGGCGGGCGTCACCCGCTGTGCTCGGCCGGCGTGGGCTCCAAGAAACCCGGAGCCGAGCCCGGCGATCCGCGCACCTACAGGTAGCTCGCGTCGCGGCAGGCGCCGGCGCGGCGCCGATCACGCTTTGTCGTCGCCCGGCGCGCCGCGCGACGGCACGTCGTCGGGGTGCATGTAGTCGTCGAGGTCGTCGTCGTCGTCGTCGAAGCTGATGCCGCCTTTGCGGCTCGGGTCGTGGGGCAGCGGGGGGCGCCGGGTGGGCGATGGGGGGCTGGCGGCGGCGGGACCGCCGGCGCCGGGGTCGGTCGCGGGGCGCCAGAAGCCTTTGATCGGCATCGTTTGAGCCAGGGTGCTCGGCGACTCCGCCGGCTTGCCGCGCGCCGAGAGGATCGGCCTGCTCGCCCGGACCGCGGCGAGATCGGCCGCCGTGGCGCCGGAGGCGACGGTGCCGTCGTCGTCGCGGTCGGCCGGTCGGCGCGGCGGGGCGCGGCGGGACCGGTCGTCGAAGCGCTCGCGGGTGGCCGGGCGCGGGTCGGCGCGGTCGGGGGCATCCCGGGTGGCGCCGATGGCCCCCGTGACGCCGGTGGCGCCGTCGTCGAGGTCGTCGAGCTGGCGGACCAGGTCGCGGGCTTCGGGGAGCTCCGCGAGATCGATCTCACCTCGACGGATGAGGTCGAGGACCAGGTCGCCGAGCTCGGCGAGGATGGCGTCGCGGCGGCGGCCGGAGAGGGCGTCGTCGAGGCGGGCGCGGCCCTCGCGGGCGCCGCGCTCGAGGGCGTCGCGCACCGCGCCGGTGGTGGTGCGCAGCAACGTGCCGAGGGTGCCGCGTAGCTCGGGGGAACGCAGGCCGCCGCGTCGCTTGCTTGCCATGGCGGCAGCGTAACATCTGGGCTACCGTCGGACCCGTCGTGACACGCCTCCGCCTGCTGGTCGGCCTGGTGGCTGCGGTAGCGGGGTGCGCGGTGGCCGAGCTGCCGGCGGCTCCGATTCCGCCTGTGTCGACCGGAAAAGTCCGGATTCGGGTGTTTACCGAGCCATCGCCGGTGCGGCTCGTGGCGGCGGCGGGGCGGTTCGTGTTTGTGGGGACCGACGTCGACCTCGAGCGGTGGGATGGCGATGGCCGGGTGCTGACGATGTCGGCCGAGCACGGGCTGTCGGGGAGCCACGTCGTGGCGCTCGCGCCGGACGCCGAGCGGCGGTGGATGTGGATCCTGACCGAGGGCGGGCTCGGTCATTATGACGCCGCCGCCGAGCTGTATGCCGAGCTGCCGTCGCCGCCTCCGGGGATCGGGGTCGATTTCGCAGCGCTCGCGAAGGACGGCGGTGCCAGCCTGGCGCCGGCCGACGATGGCGGCGTGTGGCTCGGGACCGCGCACGGGCTGGTGTCGGTGAGCGGGCCGGGGGTGTGGACGACCACGCCGATCCGGGAGGCGATTCGCGGGCTGGCGCGGGATCGCAGCGGGTGGCTGTGGATCGCGGCGAAGACCGGGCTCTGGGCGCGCAAGCCGACCGGCGAGACGCTGCGGATCGGCGCGCTGCACGGGATGGCGGTGGCCGAGCCGCGGCTCGTGGTCGAGCTGGCCGAGGATCGAATGCTCGTGATCGGCGCCGACGCCGAGGGCCATGATCGGATCGCCGTGGGCAAGCAGCTGGCGTGGGTGACGTATCGCGCGCTTCCGGAGATGCGCTGGGACGCCGCGGCGCGGCGTGGCGCGGGGGCCGTGGTGATGGGCGGCGAGCGGATCTACCGGATCGCGCCCGCGAACGCCGGGGAGGTGCGGCCGCTGGCGCGCGATGGGATGCGGCTCGTGCCGGTGATCGGCAACGCGACCGCCGAGTGGGTGATCGATCCGAGCGATGTCGTGGTGCCGCCCGGCGCCGTGACCGTGAACACCGCCGAGGACCGGCTGCTGATCGGGACGCGCGATCTGGGGATCGCCCGCTATCGCGCCGGCGATACCCACCCGCATGATTGGCTGCGGCGCCGGCAGATGTTCGACGACGCGACGACGCTATCGGTGGCGTGCGCGCGCGCGCTGGACTGCTGGATCGCGACCGGGGCGCGGCAGGCGTGGCACTGGAACGGCGATCGGTTCACCGCCGGCGGGCCCGACCAGGTGGTGCTGGCCGTGGTGCGCGATCCGTCGGGTCCGATCTATGCGCTGCACCGCAGCGGGGTCGAGAACGAGATCCATCTGTCGCGGATCGATGGCGAGGCCTGGACGCAGATCCCGAAGGTGGCGCTGGCGACGCCCGGCAACTCGCCCGAGGTGAGCTTCGCGCGGTTCGCCGAGGCCGGGTCGCTGTGGGTCGGGCTGCGCTACCGCGATGGCGTCGAGCGCCGCGCGTACGGCGTGGCGGTGATCGAGCCGGCCAGCGGCAAGACCGCGTACCACCGCACCGAGGACGTGGCCGGGCCGGTGGACAAAAAACCCAAGATGTTCGCGATTCCCGTCGGGGTGGTCGACGGCGACGTGCGCGGCAAGGCGGCGTGGTTCGCGACCAACGAGGGGGTGGCGCGGCTCGTCGGCGGCGTCGTGAAGCTGTGGACCGAAGCCGACGGGCTGCGCAGCGAGCTGGCGCGCGCGGTGACGATCGCGCCCGATGGCAACGTGATCATCGCGACCGGCGCCGGGGCCGGGGTCTGGAACGGCACGACGTGGGAGTTCCCGGCCGCGCTCCGGTTCGAGATCAACGACGTGGTCGCGACGCGCAATGGCCAGGTGTGGATGGCGACCGAGCGCGGGATCGCCGCGTGGGATGGCAAGAAGGTCCGGCGGGTCGACGTGCTGCGCGGGCTGGCCGAGAACGAGGTGAACGACGTGGCGGCCGATCAGTTCGATCGGGTGTGGGCGCGCGGGCCGGGGTCTTTGACGCTGATCTCGCAGTAGCGCCGCGCGCAATGCCGGGAGCGGCCGTTGTTCGAGCGAAAGCAGGCCAGAGATCGGCTGCGGTCGCCTACATCCGTGGCGGCTGAACGCGCGCGGCCGGCGCAGCGCCACAAAGTTGCCCGGCTTCGCGCGATCCGTAACGTCGGGGCACGGTGCCCAAGATCGTGGCCGACATGCACATCTCGCCCGCGGTCCGGCGGTGGAGCGCGCGGTTCGGACTGGCGCTGGTGATCGCGATCGCGATCGGCTACGTGCCCAACCAGGTGCTGCGGCGCGACCCGCGGGCGGCCAAGCTCGAGGCGCAGCTCGCCCAGCTGGTGGCGGAGGGCGAGGCGGTGGCGGCGAAGAACGCCGTGCTGCGGCGCGACATCGCCGCGCTGCGCAGCGATATCGGCGCGATCGAAGAGCGCGCTCGCGCCGACCTCGGGATGGCGTATCCCGACGAGGTGGTGCTGCGGCTGCCGAGCTCGCCCGAGCCGGCCGGCGGTTCGCCGGGGCAGGGCGCGCCGTGAGGGCGCTGGTGCGCGCGATGCGGCGCGCCGCGAAGGTCTCGATCGGCGCGCTGGCCGGCGGGCTGGCGTGCGCCGTGGTCGCCGCCGGCGGGGCCGATGGCGCGCGCGTGCTTGCGGCGCATCCGAGCGCGGCGATGACGATGCTCGTGGTCGCGGTGGCGGCGCTGGTGGCGATCGCGGTGATCCGCCGCGTGCAGTTCACCCCGCCCTCGGCGCGCGCGCAGCGGGTTTCGTTCTGGCTGGCCGCGGCGAGCGATCTGGCCGATCTCGATCTGGCGCTGACGCTGGTCGCCGGGATCCACGTCGTGATCGCGGTGACCGGCGGGCTCGGCTCGCCGGCGTATCCGCTGCTCTATGGCTTCGTCGCGTTCGCGATGACCGTGCTGGCGCGGCCCGGCGCCGTGGCGACCCTGGTGGCGGCGCTGCTGCTCGAGGCGGCGCTGCTGACCCGGACGCGGATCACCGAGGCGACCGTGATGGCGTCGTGCATCCACGCGGCGTATCTCGTCGGGGCGGCGGCGGCGCACGTGATGCTGCTGCGCGGGCTGACGGCGCGGTATCGCCGGCGGCGGTCGGCGCGGCTCGACGAGGAGCTCGGGGCGCTGCGCGAATCGGCGCGCGACTACCGGCTGATCGCCGCGGCGCTGGGTCCGGGCAGCCGGGCGCCGCGCGGCCGCGACGAGGAGGAGCGGCTCCTGGCGATCGGCGGGGTCGGGATGATCGGCGACGCGGCGAGCTGGGTGCTCGGCACGCTCAAGCGCTCGCTCGGCGCGACCACCGTGGCGCTGGTGTGGCTCGACGACGACGGCGAGCGGATCAAGCTGAAGGAGGTGGTGTCGGACGCCGACGATATCCCCGAGTCGCCGCGGCTGCCCTCGGCCGGGATCCTCGGCGCCGTGGTGCGCGATCGCCAGCCGCTCCTGTGCGCGGCGACCAAGCCCGGGCAGCTGCCGTACTACGAGACCGGGCGCGCCGGGGTCGCGCTGGTCGCGGTGCCGCTGATCGAGCACGGCCACCTGCGCGGCATCCTCGCGGCCGATCGCGAGGCGCCGTTCACCGAGGCGGATCGCGATCTGCTCGCCGATGCCAGCGCGCAGGTCCTGCGCGTCGTGCAGTCCGAGCAGGTGTTCCGCGCGGTCGAGCGCGCGAAGTACGAGCACGAGCGGTTCTATCAGGCGACCGCGATGCTCGGCCGGGCGCTGACGGTCGAGCAGGTGATCGAGACCGCGTTCGACGCGGCGGCGGCGATCGTCGACTACGACGCCGCGGTCATCGCGACGTACGACAAGGCCAAGGCGCGCCACAAGATCGCCGCGGTGCGGGTGCGGCCCGGCGGCGAGGGCCTGGTCGATCCGGCGCAGCTGACCGATCTGGAGTTCAAGGACAACGCCGGCCTGGCCTCGATGGTGGTCAAGAACCGCCACTACCTGCCGGCCGGCGGCGAGCCGCGCGAGGTCACGGCGCCGATCTTCACGCGCAAGGTCAAGATCGAGGACGCGCGGTCGCTGCTGGTGCTGCCGCTGCTCGCGGCCGACGAGCCGGTCGGCACGCTGACGCTGGCGGCGCGCGCCGAGAAGCGGTTCGGCAACGACGTCCGCGACATGCTCGCGGTGATCGCCAACCAGGTCGCGGTGTCGCTCGAGAACGGGTTCCTGTATCGCAAGATGGAGACGATGGCGACGACCGACGGGCTCACCGGGCTCACCAACCACCGCACGTTCCAGCAGCGGTTCGCCGATATGCTCGAGCGCGCGGCGCGCCACAACCACCGCCTGGCGGTGCTGCTGTGCGACGTCGACCACTTCAAGAAGGTCAACGACAACTACGGCCACCCGATCGGCGACGAGGTGCTGCGCCGGGTCGCCCGCGTGCTCCAGGAGGTGCCGCGCAAGATCGACCTGCCGGCGCGCTACGGCGGCGAGGAGTTCGCGGTGCTGCTCGACAACGTCGACGTGGTCCAGGCCAAGCAGGTCGCCGAGCGGATCCGGATCGAGATCTCGCGCGTCGTGGTCGAGAGCGACAAGGGCCCGCTGTCGGTGACCGAGTCGATCGGCGTGGCGGCGTTCCCCGAAGACGGCCGCGATCGCGCGACGCTGATCGAGCGCGCCGATCTCGCGCTGTATCACGCCAAGCACACCGGCCGGAACCGCGTGGTGACCTGGGCCGAGGCGCAGGCGGAGAAGACCAAGAAGGCCGGATGACGCGCGGCGCGGCGCGATGCGTGGTGGACACGCGGCGATCTGTCCGTAGACTGACGGGGTGATCGCCCGCGTCCTCGCGTTGCTGCTCGCCGTCCTCGTGATGGTGGGCGCGGCCGCGCAGGCGTACGCCCAGCCGGGCCCGGGGGATTCGACGAGCGTCATCGACGACGCTCCGGATGCCGTGCTGCCGGTGGCGCCTGCGCCGGTCGTGGTGGCTGCGCCCGAGCGCCCGGCGGCGGCGCGGGCCGTGCCGCTGCCCGCCCGCGTGTTCGGCCGCATCCACGCGGTCGTGATCTTCCGTCCGCCTCGCTAGGTCCGCGTCTCGGCGATCGTCGTCCGCGAATCGTGAACCTTTTGGAGGTGGCATGTCGAATCTCGTCGTGCCCGCCTGGGCCTGGGCCCTCTTGGCGGGAATCATGTTGGTCCTGGTGTCGATCGATCTGTTCGCGCATCGCGGCGATCGGGTCGATTCGCGCCGCAGGGCGGTCTTGTGGAGCTTGGCGTGGCTGGCCGCGGCGGTGGCGTTCGGCGGCCTGGTCGCCGCGTACTTCGGCGCCGAGACGGCGGAGCAGTACTTTGCGGCGTACCTGCTCGAGAAGAGCCTGAGCGTCGATAACCTATTTCTGTTCCTGGTGATCTTCGGGGCGCTGGGGATCCCGTTGGCCGAGCAGCGCCGCGTGCTGACGTGGGGCATCATCGGCGCGCTGGTGACCCGCGGGGCGTTCATCGCGGCCGGCGCGGCCGTGCTGCACCGCTGGCACGAGATCACGTATCTGTTCGGCGCGATCCTCGTGGTCACCGCGCTGAAGATGCTGCGCCAGTCCGGCGACGCGAGCAGCCGGCTGCTGCCGTGGCTCGAGCGCCACCTGCCGTGGACCCGCGAGCGCGAAGGGCACGCGTTCGTGGTGCGCCGCGACGGCCGCTGGCGCGGCACGCCGCTGCTGCTGGCGCTGCTCGCGATCGAGCTCACCGATGTGGTGTTCGCGCTCGATTCGATCCCGGCGGCGTTCGCGGTGAGCGAGGAGCCGTTCGTGGTGTACAGCTCCAACGTGTTCGCGGTGCTCGGGCTGCGCGCGCTGTACCAGGTGCTGGTCGGTGCGCTCGCCGAGCTGCGCTACCTGCGCTACGGGCTGTCGGCGGTGCTGGCGTTCGCCGGGGCCAAGATGCTCGTCGCGTCGTGGATCGTCATCGCGCCGATCGCGTCGGTCGCGGCGATCGGCGCGATGATCGGGATCGCGGTGGGCGCGAGCGTCTACGCGTCGCGGCGCGAGCGCCGGCTGGTCACCGGGTGACCTCCCGCCACACGCGTGCAGCGGCCGTGCCGGACAATGGCGACGCGTGCACCGGACGGCGATCGCGGCGCACGCGCACGCCGGGCGTTTGACACTCGGTGCGATCGAGTTGGACAATCCGACCGTGTCGAGGGTTGCAGCAGAGGTCGGGTCGACCGCGAACAGTTATCAGATCCTCGCGAAGCTCGCGACCGGAGGGATGGCGGAGATCTTCCTCGCGCGCGGCCAGGGCGTCGCGGAGCTCGAGCGCTACTGCGTGCTCAAGCGGATCCTGCGCGACCGCGCGAGCGACGTGCAGTTCGTCCGGATGTTCCTCGACGAGGCGCGGCTGGCGGCGCAGCTCCAGCATGCCAACATCGCGCAGGTCTACGATATCGGAAAGCTCGGCGACTCGTACTTCTTCACGATGGAGTACGTGCATGGCCAGACGGTGCGCGAGCTGCTCCACCACGCGCAGTCCGTCGATCGCCAGTTGCCGATCGCCAGCGTGTTGACGATCGTCGCCGGGGCCGCGGCGGGGCTGCACCACGCGCACGAGCGGCGCGGGCTCGATGGCCGCCCGCTCGGCATCGTGCACCGCGACGTGTCGCCGTCGAACTTGATGGTGAGCTACGAGGGCGGGGTCAAGGTCGTCGATTTCGGCGTCGCCAAGGCCGCGGATCGCGCGGACGAGACCAAGACCGGCACGGTGAAGGGCAAGATCAGCTATCTGTCGCCCGAGCAGTGCAAGGGCCGGCGCGTCGATCGCCGCAGCGATCTGTTCTCGCTCGGCATCTGCTTCTGGGAGCTCCTGACGGCCGAGCGCCTGTACAAGCGCGCGAGCGACTTCGAAACCATGAACGCGATCGTGACCGAGCTTGCGCCGGCGCCATCGGCGCGCCGGCCCGACGTGCCGCGCGAGATCGACGAGCTCGTGCTGCGCTTGCTCGCGAAGTCGCCCGACGCTCGGTGCCAGACCGCCGAGCAGGTGGTCGATGCGCTGGAGCAGGTCGCGGCGCGGACCGGCGCGGCGCTCTCGGCAGCGGCGCTCGGCCGGTTCCTGCGCGAGCTGATCGGGCCGCGGCCCGAGCCGTGGCTCTTGCTCGCGGGTCAACGCGAGCACGGCGACGCGGTCACGGTCGCCAGCGAGCCGATTCCCCCCGAGCTGGCCGCAGCGCAGGTCGACGCGATCGACGTGCAGCTGTCGAGCGTGCGCGATCTCGGCGCGGCGCGCGTGGTGACCGAGTCGCTGAACTCGCTCGACGCGATGGGCGCGCTGCGGGTCGATCCGACGCTGCGGCTCGGCCGGCCGCTGTTCGCGCCGCCGCCGCCGCCGCCGCCGCCGCCGCCGCCGCCGCGGATGATGCCGGGGACCACCGAGCTGGCGATGCCCGACGCCGGCCGATCGCGCTCGGCGCCCACGATGGACGCCTCGGTGATCCTGATGGCGAGCGCGGATGTCGCCACGGCGTCGTCCGGGGAGCCGGTGGCGCCCGCGCGGCGGCCGACGGGGACCCCGGTCGCGGTGGTGGTCGCCGAAGCGGAGGCGGCGGGGCCGATGTCGGGGACGTTTCCGGCGCCCGGGGTGTTCGCGGCGCCGTCGGCGGAGCCGCACGCGCTGCCCGGTTCGGCGGCGATCCCGAGCCGGCGGCCCGGCAGGCTGCGCCATGCGGCGGCGGGCGCGGCGCTGATCGGCGTGGCCTCGGTGGTGCTGGCGATGCGCGCCGCGGCGCCGCGCGCGCCGGTGGTTGCCGGCGCGCCGGCGGCGATCACGGTGGTGCCGATTCTCGAGCTCGAGACGAGCGGCTCTGCGCGCTCCGCCGTGGATCCCGGCGGCGGCGGCAAGCCAGCTGACGATCGCCACGCACGCGCTGCGGAAGCGCCGCGTGCCGCCGTGGACGCGCCGCGCAGCCCGGGTCCAGCCGTGCGAGCGCGGATCTCGGCGCGGAGCGCTGATCTGCTGGTGCGGGATCCTCCCGAGCCGCTCGCCGATCCGATCGAGCGAGCGTTCGCGGATCGCAGCTACGACAAGGTGCTGGCGGCGTGCGGCGCAGGTCCCGTGACCGCCGACCATGCCGCGCTCTGCGTGATGGCGGCCTGCAACCTCGGCGACGAGGCCAAGGCGCGCCAGCGGCTGATCGCGGTCGCCGCGGCGTCGCGCGCCGCGCTGATCGACCAGTGCGCGCAGCTCGGCGTCGCGATCGCGGTCAAGCAGCCCGTCGACTGCGACGCCGATCCCATGGCCTGCCCGCGCTGAGCTCGCCACCGCTGGCACCGGCGGTCATGGCCTCGCCGACTCACCGGACCGATACGTCGTCGACGCGGAAGGTGGTGACGAGCGAGACGTCGGTGGCTGCCCGGAACCGAATGACGACCATCTGGCCGGCGAAGCCGAGGAGATCGAAGGGCCCGCGCCGGAGGTAGGCGCCGGCCGGTCCCTTGTCGAGGTTGCTGAAGCTCGCCAGGGTGGCCCGCACCGCCCCATCGGTGCCTAGCACTTCCACGAACAGCCGGTCGTACGTCCTGGTGATCGTCGTCTCCTCGGAGGTCACGTTCAACCAGAAGCTCAGATCGGCGGAGCGCGCATCGCCGGGGATGGTGATGGCGGGACGCGCTACCGCCGGCGCGGTCGGCGAGCCCGAGCGTACCGTAGGCCGTCCCGGTGTGCGGAAAGCCACCGGTCGATCGCTGCGCGCCGCCCGAGAATGTCCACGCGGCCGTACCGCCTTCGAAGCTCGCGTCGGCGACGCCCTCGCCGGGCGGCGACAGCAGGGTGAGGGTCACGGGCACGTCCACCGCTGCGTCGACGGCATCGGGCGCGTTCACGGTGACGGTGCCGGTGTGGTGGCCGGGCGCAAGGCCGGCGCTGTTCACCGAGACGGTCAGCGACGCCGGCGCGTTGTAGGCGATCAGCGCGAAGACCCCCAGGAGTTGGTCGAGATGCGCGCTCCTCCGGCGTAGGCGTCGTCCTCCCACGCGTTCACGCTGGCGCTTCCGATGCCGAAGATGGCGGTCGCGCCGACCCGCGCGAACGGGGCGATGCCAAGGCCGTCGTGGAAGCCGCGCGCGTCGGTCGCCGGCCAGCCGGTGCCCGCGTTGCATCCGACGGCAATCTCGCATGACGGCGCGCTCGACTCAAGCCGATCCACGTGCTCGCTGGATCGGGCAAGTGCGGGCTTGGTCGCAGTCCAGCCCGAGGCGATCAGGGCGGCGGTCGGATCGACGCGGGCGGCGAGATCGTGGCGGTCTGATTCACGGCCAGCGCGCCTGCGGCGATGATGACGAAGCCAGCGCCGCCACCGCCACCGCCGCCGCCCGCGGTGCAAGCGGCGGGGGGCGCGGCCGCGCCGGCGAGCATCGCTCGCGACGAGCCGGCGCCGCCCGGGGCGCCGCAGTGGTCGTCGGCGATCGTGCCGCCCGGCGCGGCGTCGACGCCGATCGCGCCGTCGCTGCCGTCGTGGCCGGGGACGCGCGAGCTGCCGCCGGCGCCGCCACCGCCGCCGCCGCCGGTCGCCGTGACCGCGCCGTCGATCGCGATCGTCGCGGCTTCGAGCTCGACGTCGCCGCCCGCGCCGCCGCCGCCGCCGCCGCACGACGACGCCGTGGGGCCGCCCGCGCCGCCGGCGCCGTTGGCGTGGATCGCGCCCGCCACGCGGAGCTGGGTCTGCGCGACCAGCCGGATCGCGCCGCCGCCCGCGCCGCCCTGGGCGACCGAGCTCTTCGTCGCGGGCAAGGTCGCCGTGGTGCCCGCAGCTCCGCTGCTGCCGCCGCCGCAGCCACCGACCAGGATCGCCGGGAGCGCGATCGCCGCGCCGCCGGCTCCGCCCGCGACCTCGGGCGCGCCGCTCGCCGGGGCGTCGCCGCCCAGACCCTGGAGGGCGCCGCCGCCGCCGCCGCCCGACCCGACCCCGCGCGCGTCGGCGCCGTGCTGCCCGGTGGCGCCGGTGCAGGCAGCGTTGGCGCCCGCGCCGACCTGGATGTTCTGCGCGATGTGCGCCGCCTCGTCGGTCACGCCGAGGTGGCTGCTCGCGTCGACCACGCCGTCGATCGCGATCGTCGACCACGCGGCGATCACCAGCGGCTTGGTGCCGATGACGCGCAGCGTGGCGCCGGCATCGATCGCGAGCGCGTCGATCGAGAGCACCGCGACCGCGGCGCCGCCGGCTTGCTCGATCGCGAGCGGCGATTCGACCACGGTCCGGCCGTGGTCGTCGAACAGCTTGCCGCCCGCGGTGGTGGTGTCGTAGGTGTACGCGCCGGCGGTGAGCTCGATCGCCGGGAGCGGCACGCCGAGCGTGCACGGATCGAGCGCCCGCGGGTGCCATGCCCGGCAGCTCGGCGGCGCCGTGTCCGGCGGTGCGGGCGGCTCGCCGGCGTCGGCCGGCAGGTCGATCGGCGACTCGATGCCGAGGATGCCACGACATCCGCCGGCGAGGGCCACCAGCGCGATCCAGACCCGCCGCATGCCGGCAGCGTAGGGCGACCGCCGATGCCAGGTCAATCCGCGCCGGCGCGCGGCGCTTGACGCGTGCACTCCGGTGCTCGATGCTGGCCGCGATGCGGGGCATCGCGATCGCGGTGGTGGCGGTGGTCGCGGGGAGCGCCGCCGCCGAACCCCGCGATCCGAGCGCGGCCGGCGCGCTGTTCGAGCGAGCGCGCGAGCGCAAGCGCCTGGGACGGCAGGCCGAGGCGTGCCGGTTGTTTGGCCAGAGCTACCAGCTCGATCCGGCGCCCGGCACCGCGCTCAATGTCGCCGATTGCTTCGAGCAGCAGGGCGAGCTGCGCCGCGCGTGGGCGCTGTTCGATCAGGTGGCGCGCGATCCGCACGGCGGCGCCGCTCGCAGCGAGCTCGCGCGCAAGCGCGCCGACGCGCTGGCCGGCAGGCTCGCGACCGTGGTGATCGCGCTGCCCGACCCGGTGCCGCCCGGGCTGGTCGTGCAGCTCGGCGGCGACGTGTTGCCAGCGGCGCGCGAGCTCCGCGCGCTCGTCGATCCCGGCGACGTCGCGGTGGTCGCCACGGTCCCCGGCTACCCCGCGTTCACGGCGACGCTGCACGCCGCGGCGGGCGCCACGGCGTCGCTGACCGTGCCCGAGTTCGAGCGCGCGCGCGGCCGGGGCGCGCGGCTCCTGACCGGCGGGCTCGGCGCCGCGGCGGCGGTCGGCCTGGGCGTCTCGCTCGGCTTCGCGATCGCGGCGCGGCGGGCCAACCAGGAGGCGCTCGGTCACGGCTGCGCACATCGGCCCGCGGGCCTGGTGTGCACCGCGGGGGACGGCCGCCGGCTCGTCCACCTGGCGGGGGCGCGCGCCGACCTCGCGACCGGCTTCGCGATCGGCGGCGCCGTGCTCGCGGGCGCCGCCGCCACGGTGTTCTGGCTGTCGCGCGAGACCGTGCGAGTCTCGCCGATCGCCAGTCGCGACGCGCTCGGCGTCACCGTCGCCGGCCGGTTCTGAGCGCTGCCTTACGCAACCTGGCTCCGCGCCACCGCATTCGTGACACCCACGGTTTGACACCGCCATCGGCTGCGACGAATGTCCTGGGGTGGCAGTCAAGAACTATGTGCTCGACACCAACGTCCTGCTGCACGACGCGCGCGCGTTCTATGCATTCGCCGACAACAACGTGATCATCCCGATCTACGTGATCGAGGAGATCGACACGTTCAAGAAGGATCAGTCCGAGCTCGGCCGCAATGCCCGGCACGTCGCCCGGCTGCTCGACCGGTATCGCCACGATGGCGGGCTGTCCCACGCCCAGCCGATGGAGAACGGCGGCACGGTCCGCGTCGCGCTGTCGAAGAACCCGATCAAGAATCCGAGCTACGACTCGCGCTCGATGGATCAGCGCATCCTCGAGATCGCGCTCGAGATCCGCGACGCCGACCCGAAGACCCCGGCGATCCTCGTCAGCAAGGACGTCAACATGCGGATCCGCGGCGACGCGCTCGGCATCGCCGCCGTCGACTTCGAGCCCGAGCGGACGCCGATCGACGAGCTGTATCCCGGCCACCGCGAGCTCACCGTGCCCGCGGGTACGATCGAGCGGTTCTACGCCGATGGCTCGGTGCTGATCGAGGCGCCCGGCCTCCACGCCAACGAGTTCTTGACGCTGCGCGACGAGACCGGCAAGTCGGCGCTGTCGCGCTGGGACAAGACCGCCGGCAAGGCCCTGCCGGTCAAGAAGCTGCGCGACGGCGTGTGGGGGATCAAGCCCCGCAACAAGGAGCAGCACTTCGCGCTCGACCTGCTGCTCAACGACGACGTCAAGCTGGTCACGCTGGTCGGCAAGGCCGGCACCGGCAAGACGCTGCTCGCGATCGCCGCGGGGCTCCAGAAGGTCACCGAGGAGCAGGTGTTCTCCAAGCTGCTGGTCAGCCGGCCGATCTTCCCGCTCGGCCGCGACATCGGCTACCTGCCGGGCGACATCGAGGACAAGCTGAACCCGTGGATGCAGCCGATCTACGATAACCTCGAGCTCTTGCTCGGGCTCAACAAGACCGACAAGAAGGACGGCCGGAGCTACGCCGAGCTCGTCGATCTCGGGTTCGTCGAGATCGAGCCGCTGACCTACATCCGCGGGCGCTCGCTGCCCAACGTCTACATGATCGTGGACGAGGCGCAGAACCTGACGCCGCACGAGGTCAAGACGATCATCACGCGCGCCGGCGAGGGCACCAAGATCATCCTGACCGGCGATCCGTACCAGATCGATCACCCCTACCTCGACGCGTCGAACAACGGGCTGACCACGGTCGCCGAGCGGTTCAAGCACGAGGCGATCGCCGGCCACGTGATCCTGACCAAGGGCGAGCGCTCGCCGCTGGCCGAGCTCGCGACGCAGATCCTGTGATCCGGCGAGCGCTGGGGCGCGTGGCGTTCGCCGCCGCGCTGGTCGCAGGCGCAGGCGCGCAGGCGCAGGCGCCGCGCGAGCAGGGCTGGGAGGTCCGGGTCGCCGAGCGCGTCGAGCTGGTCGCCGGGGCCACGTCCGCGCTGGCGATCGCGCTGGCGGTCGATCGCGGGCTCACCGTGTCCAAGGACGCCGACGTGATCGTCGATCTCGAGGTCGAGCCCGGCGCGGCGGTCAAGAAGAAGCGGCTGGGCCGCGGCGACGCGGTCGACCCCGAGGCCGACGCCCCGCGGTTCGCGGTCAACGTGCGCGGCGACGCGCCGGGCGATCACCGGATCCGGGTACGCGTCCGGTTCTGGCTGTGCGGTGGCAAGATCTGCCGGCCGATCGACGTCCGCCGGGTCGCCACGGTCGTCGTGGCGCCGACGGGGTAGCCGGGGACCGCAGATCGAACCGCCGCGCCGTGCGTTCGAACCGCCATGCCCACTCGCCAGCGCGTCGTGACCTATGGAATCACCACCACCGCCGCGGCCGCGATCACCGCGGCCGCGCTGCTCCACCCGTGGCGCGCCGTCCCGGCCCCGGGGGCCCAGGCGCCGAGCGCAGCGCCGGCCCCCGCCCAGCCGATCGACGTGGTGTTCGCGGTCGACACCACGAGCTCGATGGGCGGGCTGCTCGAGGGCGCCAAGCGCACGGTGTGGTCGATCGCGACCCACATCCGCCAGACCGAGCCCAGCGCGGCGCTGCGGATCGGCCTGGTCGCCTACCGCGATCTCGGCGACGACTACGTCACCCGCGACTTCGCGCTGACCGATGATCTCGACGCCGTGTTCGCCGAGCTGTCGAGCTACCGGGCGGCCGGCGGCGGCGATCTGCCCGAGGACGTCGACGCGGCGCTCGACGATACGCTGCACAAGATGCAGTGGCGCGGCGGCGCCAGGCAGCTGGTGTTCCTGGTCGGCGACGCACCGCCGGCGAGCCGCGGCGACGTGCCGAGGTTCGACGTGCTGGCGCGCGAGGCCGGCCAGCGCCACATCGTGCTCAACACGATCCGCTGCGGCGATGATCCGCGCACCCAGCTCGCGTGGCAGCAGATCGCGGCGCTCGGGCACGGCGAGTTCTCGACGATCCGGCAGGACGGCGGGGTGCAGCAGATCGCCACGCCGTACGACGCCAAGCTCGGCGAGCTGTCGGCGGCGATCGACCGCACCGCGGTGATCGTCGGCGACGACGCCGAGCGCGCGGGCTACGCCCGCAACCTCGCCGTCGCCCAGGCAGCGCCGGCGGCCGCCCAGGCGGCGCGCGCGGCGTACTTCGCGATGAACAAGCCGGGCGACGGCACGGTCGCCAACGACCTCGTGGCCGGCCTGGAAGCCGGCACCATGGCGATCGAGGCGATGCCGGCGGCGAGCCTGCCGGCCGACCTCCGCGGGCTCGCGGGTCCTGCGCTCAAGGCCGAGATCGGCCAGCGCGCCGAGCGCCGCAAGGCCGCCCAGCGCGAGCTGGCCCAGCTGGCCCAGGACCGTGACGCGTATCTCAGGGCCAATTCCAACAACGCGGCTGACGCATTCGATACCCAGGTCAATGCGACGCTCGACCGCCAGCTGAAGCGCTGAGCGAAAGTCGGCGCGGTTCCACCTGGGGACGTGGCGTACAGACATACTGAACTCAGCCCACGCAACGCGTGTTTTCCGGCTTTGCAGCGAAACCCCGGCGACTGCGCGGCCCGCGAGACGTGACTTGGCGAGCCAAGAACTCGCCATTCCTCCGACGCCGCGGCGCGGCAGACGTGCTATGTCGCCGCGATGTTGTTCTCAGAGCTCGGCCTGATTCCACCGCTCGAACGCGCCGTTGCTGGCGAAGGCTACGTCGAACCGACCCCGATCCAGGCTCGGGCGATTCCGTACGTGCTCGCCGGCCGCGACCTGCTCGGCCTGGCTCAGACCGGCACCGGCAAGACGGCGGCGTTCGCGCTGCCGATCTTGCAGCGGCTCGCGCAGCACACGCCGACCGGTCGCAACCGCCCGATCCGCTGTCTGGTGCTGACCCCGACCCGCGAGCTCGCGGCCCAGATCCAGGACAGCTTTGCGACCTACGGCAAGTTCCTCACGTTGACCCACTTCGTGATCTTCGGCGGCGTGGGCATGGAGGCGCAGAAGCAGGCGCTGCGCACCGGCATGGACGTCCTGGTCGCGACGCCGGGCCGGCTGCTCGACCTCGCGGGCCAGGGCCTGCTCGACTTGAAGGCGCTCGAGGTGTTCGTGCTCGACGAGGCCGACCGCATGCTCGACATGGGCTTCATCCACGATGTCCGCAAGGTCATCCGGATGCTGCCGCCGCGCCGCCAGACGCTGTTCTTCTCGGCGACGATGCCGCGCGAGGCCCAGGAGCTCGCCGATCAGCTGCTCAAGAACCCCGAGACGGTCGCGGTCGTCCCGCCGTCGACCACTGCCGAGCGCGTCGATCAAGAGGCGTTCTTCGTCGAGAAGGCCGACAAGCGCGCCCTGCTGGTCGACGTCCTGCGCGACCAGGCGATGCGCCGCGTGCTGGTGTTCTCGCGCACCAAGCACGGCGCCAACCGGATCGCCGAGCACCTGGTCTCCCACGGGATCGGCGCCGAGGCGATCCACGGCAACAAGTCGCAGAACGCCCGCGAGCGCGCGCTCGCCGGCTTCAAGTCCGGCCGCACCCGCGTGCTGGTCGCGACCGATATCGCTGCCCGCGGCATCGACATCGACGACGTGACCCACGTCGTCAACTTCGACGTCCCCGAGGTCCCCGAGACCTACGTCCACCGGATCGGCCGCACCGCGCGCGCCGGCGCCACCGGCATGGCGATGACGTTCTGCGACGCCGAGGAGCGCCAGGATTTCCGCGCGATCGAGAAGCTCACCCGCCAGGACATCCCGGTCGTCGAGGGTCACCCCTACGAGTCGCGGGTGCCGTTTGGCAGCAACGGACGCCCCGCGGGCCCGGGCCCGTCGCAGCCGCACGGCCAGCGCGATCACGGCCGCCGCGACCTGCCCAGCAGCGGCGGTGGCCGCCGCCGCCGCCGCCCCGCCGCCTGAGGCGCGTCAGCCCGCGTGCTCGGCCGGCGCCTCGGGCTCCGCGGTTGCCTCCTTGCCGCGGCGGAGCAGCTCGCGCCACGCCTGGCGGTCGAAGCTCGATGGCGCGGTCTGGGCGATGAAGTCGCGCAGCACGCGGAGAAAGCGCAGCGGGTCGGCGTGGTGCGGGTAGTGCCCGGCGCCCTCGAAGACTTCGAGGTGGCTGCCCGGCAGGGCGGCGTGGGCGTCGGTGCCGTGGAGCAGCGGGACGATCGCGTCGCGGCTGCCCCAGATCAGCAGGGTCGGAATGCCGCTCACGAGGTAGCCGCGGTCGAGCATCGTCATGTGCTGGCCGCGCCAGTCGATCGCCGTGCGCAGGGTCCGGACGAACGCGCGCTGGGTCGCCGGGTCGGGCAGGGCTTCGAACACGCGCTGCAGGTCCTTGGCGTCGAGGCCGAGGTCGGCGTCGAGCTGCGCCAGCGACCACAGGACGGCGCGGCCGAACCACTTGACCGGGCGCAGGGCCAAGAGCGGCAGCAGCGCGTCGGTATTGGGGGCGGCGGCGAGCCGCAGCAGCGGGTGGATATCGCGGCGCACGCCACCGCTGGACACCAGGACGAGCCGCTCGCAGCGCTCGGGGAACTGATAGGCGAACTGCATCGCGACGCCGCCGCCCAGCGAGTGGCCGACCAGGGTGGCGCGGTCGATGCCGAGCACGGTCAGCAGATCCCGCATGCCGTTGGCGTACCCGGCGATCGAGTAGTCGGCGCGTGGCTTGTCGGACAGGCCGTGGCCGAGCAGATCCGGGGCGATGACCGTGTACTCCCGCGCCAGATCCGCGATCAGGGGAGACCAGGTCCCGTGGTGATCGCCGATGCCGTGGATCAGCAGCAGCGCCGGACCGCTGCCCGCCTGGACGAACGCACGGCGATACCCGTGGATGGTTTGAAATGTGACCTCGTCAGCGGACACCACCTCATGATGACTCAACGCGTCGGAGGCGGTGAGCAGAATCGACGTGTGTGACCGATTTCGCTTTCGATCCTGCCGAGGCCAGTTCAGCGGGTCAGTTGATCGCCGCGACGATGCCGAACGCGAGGGTCAGGTAGTTGAGGTGCATCGAGACGTCCTGGCCCTGCAAGGTCGTCGATGGGAACCGGAACTGGTAGCCGAGCTCGCCGGTCAGCGCGAGCTTGGGCGCCACGCGATACGCGGCACCACCGCCGAAGCCGATCATGAAGCCCGCGGGATGGCCGAGATCACCGCGGTCCGACGGTGGGAACAGCACGCTGTACCCCGGCGACGCGAAGCCGTAGAGCCGGACCTGGGGCGAGACCGGGGCGCCGACGGCGATCCGGATCGGCAGATCGAGCGCGCTGCCCGAGTCGCTGTTGTCGCCCGGCTTGACGTGGAGGATGATGCCGGGCGCGAAGCCGATCGCGACCAGCGGCGAGACGCGATACTCGATCAAGCCGTTGATCTGGAACGCGGTCGCGGTGTCCGCCGAGGCCTCCAAGGGGGTGCCGAGAAAGATAACGTTCTCCTGCACCGACCCGATCGGCGAGATCCCCAGGCTGCCGCCGATCCAGAGCCGGTCCGGCGTCCCTTGTGCCTGCGCCACCCCCGGCGCCCCTGCTGCCACGACCGCGACCACTAGCGTCGTCCATACAAACTGCATGAAGATCCTCGCCTCTGAACTGGAGGCGGACGCTGCCACGCCTCGCG
>Ga0302322_100000021_pt1 | contig 86737 bp, 79 predicted proteins | sample Fen_T0_2_FD_203757 | JGI IMG/M metagenome (GOLD analysis project Ga0302322, IMG submission 203757) | Peat permafrost microbial communities from Stordalen Mire near Abisko, Sweden - Fen_T0_2 | ecosystem: Environmental > Terrestrial > Soil > Wetlands > Permafrost | place: Sweden: Abisko...
CAGCAGCTGTGGGGAGCTAGCTGTTGTCCTACCGTGCATCCGTTTCACAAATTGGAGGGATATGAAAACAAGAACAATCGTTGTGTTGCTTGTAACTTTGCTGGCTTGCGTTGCGCTCGGCTTTGCAGCCGATCCCAACCTGGGCACATGGAAACTCAATGAGGGCAAGTCGAAGATCCAAGCCGGAGCTCCGAAGAACCTTACAGTTGTCTATGAGATGGCGGGCGACAGCATGAAAGCCATCGTTGACGGCGTTGACGGGAAAGGGAATCCTACCCATAGCGAGTGGACCGGCAAGTTCGATGGCAAGGACTACCCGGTTACCGGCGATGGCACTAGCGATACCCGCGCGATCAAGCAAGTTAGCGCCAACACTCTCGAGTTGACCAGTAAGAAGGCCGGCAAGGTTACGTTGACCGGCAAGATCGTGCTGGCTGCCGACGGCAAAAGTCGCACGCTCACTATGAAAGGAACTACCCCGGACGGCACGAAGGTGGAAACCATGTTCTTTTACGACAAGCAATAGCCCTTTCGTCTGGGAAAGCCCTTCCGCTGCCCGTTCTGGGGTGGAAGGGTTTTTGTATTTCCGGGACGGTTGATGTTCCGGATTCAACCGCCGCCACTCTTTCGGCTCCGCGCTCGCCGGGGTGCTAAGATTTCGGAGATGGGGTCTAGCATCAGGCGGAAGAGCGGTAAACCAGCGGCGGGCAAGGCCGCGCATACGCGCAAGACCGAACGTGGCGCCAACAAATCCCGCACCACGGAATCTCGTTCCACCAAGCACGCCGCCGCAAAACATTCTCCCGCCAAGCATCCTTTGGCCAAGCACCGCGACGGCTCTGAACTCGTCATCATCACCGGCATGAGCGGGTCGGGCAAAGCCTCGGCGCTCAAGGCGTTTGAGGATCTCGGCTACTACTGCGTGGATAATCTACCCGTGGAACTGATTCCGCGTTTTGCGGAACTGGCGCTGCAATCGGGTGAGATTCCCCGGACCGCACTCGTTGTGGATGTACGGGAGGGCACGCAGCTTGAAAAATTGCCGGCGATCCTGAAGTCGGTGCGGCGCACTATTCCCACACGCGTGATTTATCTCGAAGCGACCGACTCCGTTTTGCTGCGCCGGTTCAGCGAAACCCGTCGGCCACATCCGTTGGGAAAAGGGACCACCGTGCGCGCATCACTCGGCGCCGAGCGGAAGCATCTTCGCGCCATCCGCACGCTCGCAGACCTGGTCATCGACACGTCGAAATTCAACGTCCACGAGCTACGTTCGCATCTGACCGACCGCTTCAAGCAAGCATCGGGTACCCAGCATTCGATTCTGGTTTCGTGTGTCAGTTTTGGATTCAAGCATGGCGTACCTGACGATGCCGACCTGGTGTTCGATGTCCGCTTTTTGCCGAATCCCCACTTCGTGCCGGAATTCCGTCCGCTCACCGGACGCGATCCGCAGGTTGCTAAGTACATAAGGTCATTTCCACAGACCAAGGAATTCATCGGCCGCATTTCGGAGTTGCTGGTTTATCTGCTGCCGCACTACATTCGCGAAGGCAAGAGTTATCTGACCATCAGTTTCGGATGTACCGGCGGCCAGCATCGCTCGGTGATGATTGCCGAAGATGTTGGCGGACGCCTGCGCAAAGCGGGATACAAGGTGAAGGTCGTGCATCGGGATAGCCCAAAGTAATGTGGTTCGCCAGAGTCTGAGAAATACATGACTTCACCGCCCTACCCGCTAGTACCGGCCCCGGTCACTAAGAGTTGGCTCGACCGGAACACTCGCTGGAAATTCCTCTGGGTTGTTTGTTGGTGATGGTTCTGCTCGGAGCCTTCTTCCTGGTTGTTTTCGCAATCGTGGAGACTTCCTTCCGCAATAGCACCGTTTATCAGGAAGCTCTCGCCCGCGCCGAGCATGACCCGCGCGTTATTACTCGACTCGGGATCCCGTTGAAGCCGGGTCGAGTGCTTCAGGGACAGATTAATGTGTCGGGCTCTACGGGACAGGCCAACCTGGCAATTCCTGTGACAGGCCCTCGTGGCAGAGCGACGGTCATTCTCGAGGCCAGCAAAGTCAGCGGCAGTTGGGTGTTCCGCACTCTGGAAGTCCAGGTCGAGGGACAGTCCGAGCGCGTGAACCTGCTTGAAGCAGACGGCGTTCGCGAGCAGTAATCGTGCCTGATGATCGCGCTAACGCTCTTGATGGTGGGCGAAGACCTACAATCGCGTGGCTACGATAGAATTGTCTTCACGGCATGCAGAGCATTCCACTGGCGGACGCGAAGAACGTAAAAGCACCAGTGCCGCCGCGTCGTCTCACTCGACTTTTGCGTTACATCGTGTCCTACTGGGCACCGTTTCTGGCGTCGGTTGGACTCATGGCGCTCGTAGGTCTGCTCGATGCTTTCCGCGTCCTTCTCATTCGTCCTATCTTCGATCGCGTCTTGAATCCAGAAGTTCCGGGCAGGACCTTGCAGTTGTTCAAGGTTCCAGGCACGGAATATGTCCTCAACCTGCAAAACCTGATCCCATCGCACTTTCAAAATCCCTGGACGGCGGTCGCTTTTGCACTGGTCGCTTCCACGGTGTTGAAGGGGATTTTCGACTACGCCGGCACGTATCTGGTGAACTACGCGGGCTACGGCATGATCACCGACCTGCGCGAAGATCTGTACAACGCGTTCCTGCGCAGTTCTGCGGCATTTTTCTCCAAACACACGACCGGCACATTGCTCTCCACTATCATCAACGACATCGAACGGGTGCAGTTTGCGATGTCCACGGTACTCGCCGAATTCCTGCAGCAGTTTTTCACCCTGGTGTTCACTGCGATCGTTGTCGTGCTGCTTGGCGGGAAGCTGGCGTGGGTGCTGCTGCTATTCATTCCCGTAATTCTGATTTCCGCACGCAAAATCGGCCGCCAGGTGCGTTCCACGACCCGCGGTGGACAGGACAAACTGGCAGAGATCCAGAACATTCTTCACGAGACGATTACCGGCAACCGCATCGTCAAGGCCTTCGGCATGGAAAACTGGGAGATGCAGCGTTTTCGCGCCGCAGGTCGACGTTTGTTTCGCGCGAATCTTCGCATGGTTGCGGCCTTTGCGATTAGCTCTCCGCTGATGGATACATTTGGCGCCGTGGCGATCGCGTTACTTCTGCTGTTGGGCCGGGACGCGATCAATCACCACGTGTTTACCGAAGGCATGTTCTTTGCTTTCGTCGTCGGAGTCTTCAAACTCTACGAGCCCGTTCGTAAGTTCGCCCTTTTTAACAACAATTTTCAGCAGGCGGTCGGCGCGTCCTCTGAAATTTTCCGCTACATGGATATCGAGGACGAAGTTCGCGAAAAGCCCGGGGCGAAGCGTCTGGCGAAATTTTCCAGCTCGATCCGATTTTCCGATGTCGCCTTCTCCTATCGCGACGCCGAGGACTCTCGCAACGTGCTGCATGGCATTGCTCTCGAAGTGAGAGCGGGCGAGGTGCTGGCGGTCGTCGGATCGAGCGGCGCGGGCAAAACGACGCTTGTGCATTTGATCCCGCGCTTCTTCGACGTCACCAGCGGGCAGATTCTGATTGATGGCAACGACGTTCGCGATGTGACGCTGGCTTCGCTGCGTTCGCAAATCGGAATCGTCACCCAGGACACCGTGCTCTTCAATGACACTCTACGCAACAACATTGCCTACGGGCAGCCTCATGTATCGCAGAAGCAGGTGGAAGATGCGGCCCGCGCGGCCCATGCGCACGAATTTATTTCCGCGCTGCCAGAAGGCTATGACACCATGATCGGCGAACGCGGCGTGCGCCTTTCGGGTGGCGAACGCCAGCGCATTGCAATTGCGCGTGCGATTCTGAAGAACGCTCCCATTCTGATTCTGGACGAAGCGACCTCGGCGCTCGATAGCGAGTCAGAAGCATTGGTACAGGCGGCACTGCAAAATCTGATGACTGGGCGTACTGTATTTGTGATCGCGCATCGTCTTTCGACCGTGCGCCGTGCTGACCGCATTGTTGTGCTGGAGAATGGCACCATTAGCGATATCGGTTCACACGAAGAGTTAATGAAGAAATTGGGTACATACCGCCGGCTGTATGAGTTGCAATTTGCCCAGGCGGATGTGCCCCGAGCGGTATCGCAATAACGGCTTTCGGCCCTCGGCTTGGGCTTTCAGCCGCGTAGTCTGGCAGTCTGTACCATACTTGAGTTGGCAGCGCGAAACTGATACGTGGAGCCAAAAAGCCGCGGGCAAACGGCCAAAGCTCAAGAGCCCAAAGCCCAGAGCCTGATTTCCTATGTCTCTTCGTTCGATGACCGGATACGCGCAAGTGCGAGGACAGGCGAATGATCGTCTTGCGTTCGCTCTCTCTTTGAAGTCGGTAAATCATCGTTTTCTCGATCTTCATTTTCGAATGCCGTCAGACACCGACGGACTGGAAATGAAACTTCGAACCATGCTGAAAGAGAGACTGGCGCGCGGGCACGTTGAAGTTACGCTCAGTCTTGACGGTTCTGGTGGCAACGGTGTCGCGCTGAACCGACCGCTGATTGCCAGCTTCGTGCAGGCGTTCCGTGCGGCCGCTGACGAATTCGGGGTCGAAGGGGAGCCCGATCTCAACGTCGCGTTGCGCATGCCGGGCGCCATGGATTCCGGCGCCGAAAAATCAGGCGACGATCTCGACGCCGCTGTCATCGCAAGTGTGGCGGAAGCTCTGTCGCGGCTGAATCAAATGCGCGAAGCCGAGGGTTCCGGCACGGAGCGCGAGTTACGCGAGCGCATGAAACTTCTACGCGTGGCCGCCAAAAGTGTCGAAGGCCATCGCAGCGCCATCCTGCGCGCCTACGCCGAGCGACTGGAATCTCGTATGCGTGAGATGCTTGGCGCCCAAGTGGATAAAGATCGAATCCTGCAGGAAGCCGCCGTCCTTGTGGATCGTAGCGACATTCAGGAAGAACTGGTCCGCCTGAATACCCACATCGATCACTTCATCGCCTTGCTCGATCAGGGCGGCGAAGTTGGCAAGAAAATGGATTTCCTGTTGCAGGAGATGAATCGCGAGGCCAACACGCTGCTCTCGAAGACGTCCGGCCTGGCGGGCGAAGCTCTTAGAATCACCGAGGCTGGCCTTGCGATGAAATCCGAGATCGAGAAATCGCGCGAACAGGTGCAGAATATCGAATGAGTACTGTCTTCATTGTTTCCGCACCGTCGGGGTCGGGGAAATCCACCCTGGTCAACGAGCTTTTCAAGATGGTGCATGGGCTCGAATTTTCCATCTCTTACACGACGCGTACTCCGCGCGGCAGCGAGAAAAACGGCAAAGAATATTACTTCGTTTCGGATGCCGAATTTGAGGCAATGATCGAGGCGGACGAATTCCTGGAGTATGCTCGCGTCTTCGGGAGCCAGGGCAACTATTACGGCACAGCCCGGCGATTTCTGCGCGAAGCCGAAGAGCGCGGCCACGATCTGCTGCTCGACATCGATGTACAGGGTGCCGCCCAGGTCAAGAAGAAGCTGCCGCAATCCGTTAGCATCTTTATTCTTCCCCCGGGGCGGGAGCAGTTGGAATGGCGTCTGCGCAATCGGGCGCTCGATTCTGACGAAGTCATTCGTCGCCGGTTGGACACCGCCCGCCGGGAGATCGAGCAATACTCCCGCTACGACTATATACTTATCAACAACGTACTTGAGCAATCCGCCGATGAACTAAAAGCAGTCGTTCTGGCGGAGCGACTGGCAGAAACGATCAGGAATCGAGGCGTGCAACCGACGCCGGAGGAAATTCGGATTCTTGAGATTGCGGAAGCCAGCCGGCTCGAGAGGGCCCGGGAACGAGTGCAACCGATCTTAGCTTCGTTCGGCACTGTGCCGATAGAGATGAAGTAAGCGGAAGCAAGCGAGGTCCAGGAGAGACTCATGAAGCTGATCGAAGGTTTTGATAGCAATTACCGCTACATCCTGGTAGCGGCGCGGCGCGCCCGTCAACTGCAAAGCGGCGCCCCGCCCGTGATTGAAACCGCATCGCGTAAACCCTGCCGGATCGCCCAGGATGAAATCAGGGCGGGTAAGGTGAAATGGGTAATCCCGGAAATGCCGAAGCTCGCCGCCCCTGCAAGCGAAAGCTTGGGCAAGACATTCGCCGAAGACGCGTAGAACTCGAATCAGTCTGCAGTCGGTGGGTTCGTGCCTTTAGTTTGCGCACGGTTGAGCCCTTGGCGTTTTTGAGGCATTAATTCTTCAGGAGTTCGCTCCCCGCCTCTTTCTTATGAAAATCGCTCTTGGTGTGTCGGGCGGTATCGCGGCCTACAAGTCAGCCGAAATCGTCCGCCTTCTGCAAGACCGTGGCATTCGCGTGCAAGTCGTGATGACACGCGCGGCCCAGGAATTTGTTCGGCCTCTCACTTTCGCGGCGCTCTCCGGAGAAAAGGTCATCACCGACCTCTTTGGCTCGGATGAGTCGCAGGCCAACGTCGAGTCAGCGATCGAGCACATCGCAATCGCGCAGGCGATTGACGGCCTATTAGTAGCTCCGGCCACTGCTGATGTCCTCGCCAAATTCGCGCAGGGCATTGCCAATGATTTTCTCTCCACTCTTTATCTCGCGACGACTGCGCCGGTCGTGGTCGCGCCCGCCATGAACGTCAACATGTGGAACCATCCCGCTACGCAGGTGAATCTCGACATCCTAAGGAAGCGCGGCGTGCGAATCGTTGAACCGGGAACCGGTTACCTCGCTTGCGGAATGACCGGGGCAGGACGACTGGCCGACAACGAGGCGATTGTCGCTGCCACGCTCGAAGCCTTGGGCGCGTCGCAAGATTTGGCGGGCGAGACCCTACTCATCACTGCCGGTCCGACCCGCGAAAAGATTGATCCCGTGCGTTACCTGACGAATCGTTCCAGCGGTCGTATGGGGTACGCGATCGCCGAAGCAGCCTCGCGGCGTGGAGCGCGCGTATTGCTCGTGAGCGGCCCGACTTCAATTACACCTCCCGGTGCGGCGGAGTTGACGCGCGTCGAGACTGCGGAAGAAATGCGCGCGGCTGTCTTGAAGCTGCTATCGGAAAGCACCGTCGTGATTAAGACTGCTGCCGTCGCCGACTTCCGCCCCAAAGATGCCGCTGGCCAAAAGATCAAACGCAAAGGTCCGATGACGCTCGAACTGGAGCCAACCGCCGATATCCTCGCGGAACTGGCGCGACACAAGAAATCCCAGGTCATCATCGGATTCGCTGCCGAAACCGAAAATGTACTGGAAAACGCCCGCAAAAAGCTGACCTCGAAATCTCTCGATGCTATCGTAGTCAATGACGTTTCGCGCGAAGGTGTCGGTTTTGATTCCGACCGCAACGCTGTCACCATCATCTCTAACGATGAAGTGGTCGAAGTCCCCGAAACGTCAAAGTGGGAAGTCGCGCAGAGGGTGCTGGATCAAGTAGTGAAGCTACGCAAGCGCAGTGGCGTTCCGACCGGCTAAACGCCCCGGAAGTCTTATTCTCCACAGAGTCGCAGAGTCACAGAGAAGACTTTTTGTGATTTTGTTCGTCCCTGTGTCTCCGTGCCTCCGTGGTGAATACTTTCTTGTTATCCTTATCCGCAATGCCTCGTACCCTGGACCCTGATCTCCGCCGCGCCGTCGCCGCGCGCATCCGTTATTACAACGACATGGGGATCTACGATTTTTACCAGCGGCCAGTGAGCGTTCAGCAACAGGAAGCATCTGTTGCCGTCGAAGAAACGACAGTCGAAGAAGTCCAAGCAGCATCGGGAGAAGAGATGAGTCCACGCAAGGCCGCGACCGTCGCGGCGTCGCGCGTTGAAGAGAAAACGTTAGGAGCGATTGCCGCGAAGCCGGAGCAGAGTGTCCTCGATCCGGTCAAAGCGCTGAAGATCATCCGCGAAGACCTCGGCGACTGCACGCGCTGCCCGCTGCACAAGCAGGGACGTAAACAGATCGTGTTCGGCGTCGGTGACCCGAATGCAGAATTGCTATTCGTCGGCGAGGGCCCGGGCGCGGATGAAGACGAAAAGGGCGAGCCTTTTGTCGGCCGCTCCGGACAATTGCTAACCAACATGATCAAGGCGATGGGGTTGTCACGCGAGCAGGTTTACATTGCGAACATCGTGAAGTGCCGTCCTCCCGCGAATCGCGCGCCCGAACGCGAGGAGAGCGAAACCTGTTCGCCGTTTCTGATGCGGCAGATCGCGGCCATCAAGCCCAAGGTCGTTGTGGCCCTTGGCGCCACCGCTGCAAAGAATCTGCTCGCCATGAGCGCCCCCATGACCGAACTGCGCGGCCGCTTCTACGAATTCAGGCCTGCCGGAGTTAGCAGCAACGATCCTAACTGGGACGGCTGCAAACTGGCAGTGACCTACCACCCGGCATTCTTGTTGCGCGATCCGCGGCAGAAGGGCGAGGCGTGGAAAGATTTGCAGATGGTGATGAAAGAGTTGGGGCTAAAGGCGCCGAAGACGGCCACGTAGGGACGGACGTCCCCTGTCGCGAGCGGGCTGCTCTACTGCGCTTCCGCAAGTTCGACGGGGCCAGTGACTTTACGCGGCCGAATCTTCTTGCCCACGCCGCTACCCGCTGCAACCCTCAGATCGTAATCGTTTTGGAGATTAAGCCAAAACTGCGCGGGCAATCCGAAATATTTTCCCAAGCGAATGGCCGTATCGGCGCTGATGGCGCGGTCGCCTCGAACGACTTCATAAATTCCAGGAAAATCGAGCGCCTTGGCCAGTTCATAACCACTCACGCCCATCGGTTCCATGAACTCGGTCTTGAGGATTTCTCCCGGATGAACCGCAAACACTTTTCGCGATTTTGCCATAGTGACTCCGCTCTAGTGATAATCGACGATCTCGACCTCGAGAGCATTTCCATCCCGCCATACGGAGCACACGCGATATTGATCGTTGATTCGAATACTGTGCTGCCCCATGCGGTCACCACGAAGCGCCTCCAATTGATTTCCCTTGGGCACCTTCAAGTTGTCGAGTACGACCGCGGCGTTCAAGATCGCGAGCTTCTTGAAGGCTCTCAGTTGCAGGTCGGAGGGCAAACGGCGACTTCTGCCCGACTGCCACAGTTTTTCGGTTTCCTTGTCCCGGAAACTCACGATCATTTGAGTGTCATACTAACGCAATACGATACTACTGTCAAGCAATAGTATTCGGAAGTACGATAGGATTTCACCAGCCCTACCATGCCCCTCTTCGCCGACGTCGCCCTAGCTGTGCCGCTCGATATGGCTTTCACCTACGCCATCCCTGCGGGCATGGAGCCCGTTGTCGGCGGGCGCGTTCTCGTGCCGTTCCGCCAGCAGCGCATGTCGGGCATCGTTGTTGATCTGCATGATCGCGTGCCGCAGGTCAAAACCCCGGCTGTCAAAATCAAGAACGTTATCGAAGCGCTCGACGTCTCGCCTGTTCTTGGCGACCAGTTATTGAAACTGGGCAAGTGGATCGCCGACTACTATCTCGCGCCCATCGGTGAAGTATTCCGCACCATGCTGCCGCTTTCGGCGGAGTTCAAGCGAACGATCACCTACCGCGTCACCGACGCGGGACACATGGCGCTTCATCTGGCCGGACAGACCGGATCTCCTGCCCGTTCCCAGCGCACGCCCGACGAACAACTGGTCGAGTTCCGCGTACTCGATTACCTTGCGGAGCGCGAAAGCGTGCTCGAACAAAGCCTCCGCGGCGCGACCAAAGTTTCGCGCGCACTCCTCAGCGGCATGGTGCGCAAAAAATGGATTGCGCGGGAAGATGTATCCGCTGTGCGCGACGCCGCCCGAACAATCAAAGTCGCAGTATTGCTCAGCGCGGGTGTAGAGACGCCGTTTGCGGCGTCTCCCAAAACGGGGCAAGCCCCGTCTCTACCGTCGGACGAGTCCACGCCCGGTTTCATCAGTGATCCGTGTGGAGCGGGGATTCCTGCCCGCCCCGCCAAGCTCAATGCCAACCAGCGCACCCTGATCGACGCGCTAGCCGCCGCGGGAGGCCGGGCCCCCGTCGAGGTCGTTCGCAACCTCGACATCCCGCGCACCACCCTGAGCACGCTCGTCCGTCGAGGCCTCATCGAAATAGTCGAAGAGCCCGATGTCCGTACCGCGCCCAAGCTCAAACCCCGCCGCTCGCCCTTCGAATTTGAATTCAGCGCCGCGCAGAAGGAAGCCCTGCGCCAGGTTCTGGAAGGCGTCAGCGCGCGCAAGTTTACAGGTATGTTGCTGCACGGGGTTACCGGATCCGGCAAAAGCGCAGTCTATCTGGCAAGCATGCGCGAAGTGCTAGAACAGGGGCGTTCCTCCATTCTGCTCGTCCCGGAGATCGGGCTCACTCCGGCGATGGCTGCCGACCTGATCCAGGTTTTCGGCGATGAGGTTGCCATCCTCCACTCGGGCCTTTCCGACGACGAGCGCGCCGAGCAGTGGCATCGCATCAAGCGGGGAGAGGCGCGCGTCGTAGTCGGCACGCGCTCCGCTGTGTTCGCGCCGGTCAGCGATCTCGCTTTGTTGATCGTGGACGAAGAGCAGGACTCCTCCTACAAGCAGGAGGAAACGCCACGCTACCACGCCCGCGACGTAGCTGTAATGCGCGCGAAGATGGCGGGTGCGGTAGTCGTCCTCGGATCAGCTACGCCCTCACTCGAGTCCTACTACAACGCCAAGAAACACAAGTACGCGCTGCTGGAACTTCCTGATCGCGTCGAGCAACGGCCTCTACCTGAAGTCGAAATCCTCGACATGCGCCAGGAATTTCAGGAGACGGGCAAGGAGCAAGTCATCTCGCGAAAATTGGCTGACGAAATCCGTGAGCGCTTGGAAAAGAAAGAGCAAGTCATGGTGCTGCTCAACCGTCGCGGATACTCGCCGGTAGTTCTATGTCGCGCCTGTGGCCAAGCATTGCAGTGCAAGAACTGCGCCGTCTCCATGACGCATCACAAGCGCGAGCACAAAATGGAATGCCACTACTGCGGCCACATCGCGAAGATTCCCGACAAGTGCGCCGAGTGCGGCAGCGAGTACGTCTATTTTGTCGGCACTGGTTCAGAAAAACTCGAAGAGTTGCTACACGGCATGTTCCCGACGGCGCGCATCGGCCGTCTCGATCGCGACACAGTTCGCGGACGTGAGGACTTCGAGCGCGCTCTCAATGCATTGAACGAAGGTGGACTCGATATGTTGGTCGGCACGCAGATGATCGCCAAGGGCCACGACGTGCACGGCGTAACGCTGGTTGGCGTGGTCGGCGCCGATCACGCGCTCAGTCTCCCCGACTTCCGTGCCGCCGAGCGCACCTTCCAATTGCTGACCCAGGTGGCCGGACGCGCGGGCCGTGGCAGTTCCCCCGGCAAAGTCGTGCTGCAAACTTATTTCCCCGATCACTACGCTGTGCAATTCGCCGCGCGCCATGATTTCGCCGGCTTCTACGACAAAGAACTCCAGTTCCGCAGCTGGATGCACTATCCGCCCTACAGTGCGATCGCCAATATCCTGATAAGAAGCGAAAAGCTGGACGAAGCCCTCGCATGGTCGGGCGAACTCGGTCGCTGGTTTGAAAAGACGCGCCACGAAGGTATTCGCGTACTCGGCCCGGCGGCTGCTCCCATCACGCGCCTGAAGCGCGACTACCGCTATCACTTCATTTTGAAATCGCCGAGCCGCGAGAAGATGAACGCGCTCCTGCGAGCCATGCTGACCGAAGCCGCAGCCCGCAAGATTCCGCGCACGCAGATCATCGTGGACGTGGACGCAGTCTGGTTAATGTAGTAACCCTCTGGTGAGAAACGGGGCTGTACAGACGCCCAACAATACTGCCCGATTCGATTTTGGAGACCGAACATGAGTCAGGAGTGTGGAGGATAGATTTATGCAACGCGACAAACTTTTTCTTCTCAGCGCCGACTTTGAGGATCCGGCCTATCCTGGCGAACGCTTCTATTGCTGGCATTGCGCTCTGATGGAAGGCGTGCTCGCCCTGTTCCCAACTTTAACGGCGCGTTTGGACGTGCAACGAGTCGCCTGGCCGCGGCCGCGCTTGGCGGTTGCAGAGCTGGTCGGTGAAGCCAATCAGTCGTTGCCGCTCTTGGTCCTCGCAGATAACGCACCAAATGAATTGGCCACGGGGATTTACGAAGGCCGGCGGTTCGTGGAAGGAAAGGACGCGATTCTCAAGGTTCTCAGTGCCCGCTACGGGATACCAAAGGCGCACCCCTAGGGATCTCCGACTATTTGCGATGCAGCAGGCGATGCCGGACTTCATCTTTCACCCACTCAGCCGCAGGAGCACCCACCTCTTTCCAAGCGTAGCGCCCCGAGGCTTCTGAAAAAGGCGCGGGCGTAAATGCCAGCGACAGCATGACCACGGCGAATACCGCCGCCAACTTCCGGGCGCCAGAAAGTCTTGGATAGTTGGGTACGTGAGGGTGCTGGCTCGTCAGCCAGAGAACGACTGCCCACAGCAGCCATCCCACCCAGCAGTATTTTGCCAGCGGGACAAGCGCGATCACCGTCAACAGAGAAATCCAGCGATGCCACTTCGGCAGAACGGAATAGAGGATATGCCCGCCATCGAGTTGACCGCCCGGCAGCAGATTCAAAGAGGTGGCAAACATCCCCACCCATCCCGCCACCGCAATTGGATGGAGCGCCAATCCGGTGAGTCGGGCTCCCGGATGAACAATCCGCGCAGCAAATTGAAAAATCAGAGGAAAGCCCAGCCCATTGTCATACGGGGCAACGTTCGCAGCTAAAGGGTGAGAGAGCCAAAGCCCAGTCAGCACGGCGACACACGCCGGAATAAATCCTGCAATCGGTCCCGCAATCCCGATATCAAACAGCGCTTTTCGCGACGGGATAGGACTTTTGATGCGAATAAACGCGCCCAGCGTTCCGATGAAACTAGTGAAGGGAATGAAAAAAGGCGGCGTGGCATAGACGTGGTAGCGCCGCGCGAAAAGGTAGTGCCCCATCTCGTGCGCCAGCAAGATGAACATCAACGTAAACGAGAAAGAAAGCCCGCGCAGTAGCTCCGAGGGATGCCTGATCCACGTAACAAACGGCGCAAAAATGTCTTCGTCAAGCGAGAACGCAGGTTGGCCGTGCAGGTAATGCGCCTGGATTCGCCCGCCGACCACCGTCGTGCTCAGAATCGTAAGCAGAAAGAACAGAATGTGAAGCCACCAGCGCGGCCGTCGCGCCTGAATCACCCACACCGGTTGCAGCGGCGCGGGCACCGGCGGGTCGGCGAGTATAGGAAAAGATGGCGTGGGATCAGACATTGAAAAACAAGGCGAAAATCAGGTCAGAGGTTAGAGGTCAGATTGCAAAGGTCCAGTGCCCCAGGGTTCAACTTCTGCAATCTGACTTCTGCAATCTGCAATTGCGGCAACGAACGGCTGAGAAGGTCGCAAGAATATCAGTCGATCGACTGCAGTTCCTTGCCCGGCTTGAAGCGCACGGCCTTGCCCGGAGGAATCGAAACTTCGGCGCCGGTGCGCGGGTTGCGGCCAATGCCGGTTTTGCGCGGGCGCACGTTGAACACGCCAAAGCCGCGCAGTTCGATGCGGTCGCCGGTCGCAAGAGCCTTCTTCATGCTCTCAAACACGGTTTCGACGGCCAGTTCCGCCTTGGTCTTGGTGATCCCGGTGCGGTTGACGACTTCGTTGATAATGTCGAGCTTAATCACGGCTCAACCCGCCTTCCGAGGATTAGCTATCCTCAAGTTATTGATGCTAAGGGACATACGGCGGATTGTCAACGGGGGGACCATTCTCGTAATATGGCTGCACCAGCCAACGAGATTTTGTAATTTTGTAATCTGACAATTTTGTAATTTGAAACCCAAACCCCGGGTTCCCTCCGCCGTGGTGGCGGCGCGGGGCTCCAATTACCAAATTCCCCGATTACGAAATTACAAAATCAACAATTCCCGAACTCCAAGGAGCAACATGAGTATCAAGAGTGACCGCTGGATCCGCCGCATGGCGCAAGAGCACGACATGATTAACCCCTACTCCGAAAAGCAGGTGAGTACGGGTGTGATTTCCTACGGCGTGTCCAGCTACGGATACGACCTGCGCGTCGCCGACGAGTTCAAGATATTTACCAACGTCAACAGCACAATCGTCGACCCCAAGCATTTCGACGAGCGCTCGTTCGTAACCATCACGGCCGACGTGGCCATCGTGCCGCCAAATTCTTTTGCCCTGGCCCGCTCCGTCGAGTACTTCAAGATTCCGCGCGATGTCCTGACGATCTGCGTCGGCAAGTCCACCTACGCGCGTTGCGGCATCATCGTCAACGTGACGCCGTTTGAGCCCGAGTGGGAAGGTTTCGTCACACTCGAAATTTCGAACACGACACCGCTCCCAGCGAAAATCTACGCCAACGAAGGCCTCTGCCAGATTCTCTTCTTCCAGTCGGACGAAGTCTGCGAGACCAGCTACAAGGATCGCAAAGGCAAATACCAGTCGCAGAAGGGGATTGTGCTGCCAAAGCTGTAACCTAATTGGGGGCACGCATCTGTGGAACTAGCAACACCTTGGGTTGTGCTAGTCAAGACATGAGCGACAAACCAAGACGACAGTTTCTTTTGACTGCGGCCGCAACGTGCCTAGCGAGCGGTGTTCTTGCGCTCAAAGACGCGAATCAAACCCCAAGCACCGCGGCTGAAAAGAGTCAGCCCCTGTACCAACACAAGGCATTGCTCGATGTGCTTGGGCCAATGCCCCCTCGGCCACCCGTCAACCTCAAGGTGTTGGAAACCGTGAAACTCGATGGCGGATCGCGATACAAGGTCGAGTACCTATCCGAGCCTGCCGACCCCCTATTCTCAGCGCCCGCCGATGTCGTGCGAGCGTATTTATTCGTTCCCGAGCACGCCGAGGATGCGCTGCTTCCTGCAATCGTGGCCATTCACCAGGATGGTCCCCAGTCGCACATCGGAAAGTCAGAGCCTGCAGGACTTGCCGGCGACAAGAATCAATACTATGGATTGGAACTATTCCAGCGAGGCTATGTCGTTCTGTGTGCCGACCGTTTTGGCCATGCGGAACGCCGCAGAGTTTCTCCCAACGACATCACATCGATCGACCCCAACCGCGATGACGACCTATTCAACCATCGGGTAGGTCAACTCCTCTTGAAGGACCGAAATTTCATCGGGAAAGAAGTCTACGATCTTATGGTCGCAGTGGATGTTCTCCATTCGCTGTCGTATGTAGACAAGAAGCGTATTGGCGCCATCGGTCATTCTGCGGGCGGGAACTCCCTCGTGTATTTCATGTTTGCCGACCCGCGTGCTCAGGTGGGCGTCTCTTCCTGCGGGCTATTCAGCATGCTGCGGTTTTTTAGCGAACTCGCGCCCAAGAAACGCATGGCAGCAGTGGCGCTGCCGGGTCTGGCGAAGGTCGGAGACTCCGGTGATTACCTCACTGCAATTGCGCCTCGCCCTGTTCTATTGACCCGAGGTCTGTGGGAGTGGGGCCGCGACGGAGAAGACGGGATTCACAGCAGAGATCACGTCCAGGAAACCCGCGACATGGAAGCCGAGGCTCGCAAGAATTACTCGAAGATGGCCGCCTCAGCGAATCTGCGCGCGATTTATTTTGACGAGAACGGCGGCAACCACGACTTCCCGCCCAACGTGCGGGCAGAATCCTACCGGTGGCTGGATCACTATCTCAAATCAGGAGTGTCGCGATCTGGTGACAAATAGTAGGGAGAGCCATTGTCGCGTATCCTTCGCGTAGGCTGCCTATTGTTGCGGTGCGGTGTGCTCCCCAAACCATTGCAGCACTCTACGCTCAAACTCGGCTGGCGCGGCCTTATACGCGCCTGTGTGAATGGCGCCCGGAACTTTCCACACCGTGATCGCTGCCGGGTTCTTCGCCTGAATCCAATCTGAGTGATACGGCAGCACCACGCGATCCCTGAGCCCGTGAATCAGCAGGATTGGAGTATTGGTTCTCGCCACCGCCTCTTCCGGCGCTACCGTACCGAGGTCTACGCCATACCACAGTCGAACAAAAAGAATTCCTGTTTCCAGAGTAGGGCGAAAAATAGTTCGCCCCAGCCATGGCCCGGTGTGAAACGGTCGCCCAAAGCGGTAGTAGGCTTCTTCGCGGAAACTCGCCGAAGCCGACTCCGCTACCAACGCGCAAAATCGAGGTTCGTGCGGCAGCGACTCCAGCAACTCCATGCCACCCATCGATGCGCCCAGCCCGTAAAGACACCGCGCCGGATGCTGATTCTCCATCCAATCCACCCAGCGCCGGATGTCATCTACTTCGTGCACACCATACGTCGTCAACCCGCCGCTCGCGCCATGATGCCTCGCATCCGGCATCAGCACGGTGTAGTGATGCTCCACTAGGAACTTCCCAATCGGATACACGCCCATTCGGTTGTCCGTGACGCCGTGCAGAAGAATGACCGCATCACCGTTCGCTTCCTGCGGACGTAAATACCACGCGCGCAAAACTGCGCCATCGGGAGACGTGAGTTCCACATCGCGAAACTCTAGGGACTTCTCACGCGCCGCCGCTTGCACGTTCCGCTCTTCGTATTCTCGAATCGGAGGGCTCTTGGGATGCAACGAGTACCATCCGAGACCGATGCCGCCAGCGATAGTCCCGCCGACATACATGGAGATGAGAAAGAGAAGAATTCGTCGCCCGATCGAAATCCACGAGAGAGACACTTGTGGGGATGAAACAGAATGAGATGATTCGCTGATAGAGAGGGGCTCCTGGCTTGGAAGTCCTAAGCCGAGATCAAAAACCGAAAGCCTAGCGTCGAACGCGGCTCATAGCCGAAAACCTAAACTATCGCCGCCCGGCTTCCCCCTCTTTAAACATGTACTTGATCGCGGGTTTGTAGATCATCAGATTGGCGGCGCCCGAGCGGTTCAGTTTGATGCAGTGCTTGTCGTACCACTCGATGTAGCCATGGACTTCTTCGCCGTCGCGCAGCACGATGACCATGGGGGTCTTGGTCTGCATCTGCTTCTGATAGTAAAAATTTTCGGCGTTGGTCTGCTCGGCCGGCGCGGTCTTTTTTGCAGGCGCAGCGGAGCGATCACGGTCTCGTCCGCCTTCCCGTCGTTCCGACGGCGCATGGTTCGGCGCATGAGCGTGCCCGTGGTTGTTGTGCCCATGGCCATTGTGGGCATCGTTGCGGTTGAGCGACGGACGGATCAGCTTGCGGTTGGCAAACCCTTCCTGCTCTGAGGTTTGGTCGGCTGGTATGGAATCGAGCGTATCTTTCATATTTCACCACCTGGCGCACGGGGGCGGCAGAAGATGCCACAACACACTAAAGACCGCGATTGTGGGTCCTGAGGGTAAACTTAGAGGTACCCTAACACAGCGAGTATTGTCTGACAATGATTTGCATCACAGGCGATACAAATTCGTAACAGGCGTTTCCGGCTTCAGGCGCCGCGTTCCAAAGCGGTCGCAAATGCGTCGAGTGACAGCGACCTGAGTAGATTTCGCCGCAGCCCGCGCTCCACTTCCGCCAGGCCTTCCGCAGCCTTCTGCACCCAGGCAAAATCGGCCGCCTCAGCCATTTTCTGCAGTTCGCCAAGAATGTCCGTATTCCGGACAAGTTTGCCAGCGCCCGATTGCAGGCACATCAGATCTTCCAGCAGCAGGTAAAGCGTCCGCAGCAGGCTCTCGATCTTTTCCCGGCCATCCGCGCCTGGACGGTAAGTCTCGGTGGTCTTGAACAGCTCACTGTGATCGCCCGACCCCAAAGCAGTCTTGAGCACGATGAGCGCATGGCCGCGGGCAGCGACGTAGTTTTCGAGATCAAACGACAATGCCCGCCCCACTGCCCCTTCGCTCAGCCGTGCTACCAGTGCCCGTTGCCGCGGATTCCAGTCGGGCCGCAACTTCACCATGTGCGCTTCGATTTCTGCGGCAGGCAATGCGCCAAGCGTGAAAATCATCGATCGCGAACGAATCGTGGGCAGAAGTTCGCCCGCGTTTTCGGTCAGCAGAAAAATCGTAGCGAAATGCGGAGGCTCTTCCAGAATCTTAAGAAGTGAGTTGGCCGCCTCTTTGTTGAACGCCGAACTCGTAAAGACATATACGCTCTCTCGGGCCTCTGCGGGACGGTAGTAAATGCTCTGGATCACATGCCGGACCTGGTCCACCTTGATCATCATCTGCGGCGGGTCGGGCGGGATGACGAGCATGTCCGGATGCGGCTGTACGAAAATGCGCGTTTCTTTCTTGTCCGTCTCTCGCAGGTTCTCGCGTGCCTCGACGGCCTCCGTCACACGCGCCTCTAGATCCAGAGCCTGCGCGATGCGAGTGCAGTTCGAGCAGTGGCCACAGAAATCGGGCAGTTCGTTCGCCACCGGAACGTCCGGCGCTGGCGCATCGAACGCAAATCCGCCCGAAACGCCGGTTGCCGCGCTATTATTATTCGGTCGCTCCAGACAATTCATCGCGCGGGCCAGCATCAACGCGAGCGTGTATTTCCCCGAGCCGCGTGCACCCGCCAGAATCACCGCCGGAGGAAAGTGATCGCGCGCCAGCATCTCGCGCAAGCGCTGCACGGTCTCCGCGTTCCCGATGAAATCACAAAATGGCATAAGACAGCCGCGTGACACGAGCGTTGTGCCGCGAGTCACCAGTTCTCAGCTTTTTCCCCAGTTGGATCCAAGCTCAAGACTCGTGGCTCGCGGCCCGTAGCGTTCTTTCAGACTTTCAACTTCTTCCTCACCAATTCCATAATCGCCGCATGCGTCTCCTGCGGCGTGCCGCGGGCATTCACCACATGAACGCGCTGCGGTTCCCGTGCCGCAATCGCCAAATATCCATTCCGCACCCGTCCAAAGAACGTCCGGCTCTCCTGTTCGAACCGGCCCTCATCTTTGTCCGGGCGTGCCGCTTTGTGTTTCCGGTTGCGCCGCCGCGCTCGCTCTACGCTGAAGGCGACATCGTTATCCAGCAGAATTGTCAGATCCGGCTGCATTCCATCGCACAAAATTCCATGCAAGGCGAGTACCGGCTTGACCCCAAGCTTGCGCCCTCCGCCCTGATACGCCTCGGTCGAATCTGTGAACCGGTCGCAGAGCACGGTTCGCCCTTCCGCCAGCGCGGGCAGAATCACTTCCTCGATATGCTGGGCCCTCGACGCAAACATCAACGCCATCTCCGCCAGAGAAGAAAGCCCCGAAGTCGAGGACCGCAACAACACTTCGCGGATGCGTTCGCCGGTCGTCGTACCTCCCGGCTCGCGGGTCACGGTCACCGCCACGCCACGCGCGCGCAAGGCCCGCGCCAGTTTTTCAAGCTGCGTGCTCTTGCCGCTGCCGTCGAGTCCTTCGAACGTAACGAATTTTCCGCGCGCGGACACGACGAAATGATAGCAGGGGATTCGCAGCGTGAAGCAAGGAATCCCGCGTGTAGGAGGCTCTTCCTCTGTGTTCCTCAGTGACCTCTGTGGGAGTCCACTCTTCGGCACCTGTTACAACAGACCGTACCGTTAAGCAACGGGCTCGACGTCGATCAGTTCCCTGCTCTCCGGGAAGGCTGCCGACTCCTCCCGCATGAAGCTCAACACTTCCTGCGGAATTGGCGCACTCCACACTGGCGCAAACGACTGCCGGTGCAATGGCGAAGGTCCATGCTCGCGCAGTGCGGCAAGATGCTTCGGAGCACTGTACCCCTTGTTCGACGCCAGACCATACATCGGGAACACGGGATCCCAGGTGGCAACCATGCGGTCGCGTTCCACCTTCGCGATGATCGATGCGGCTGCAATCGAAACGGAGAGCGCGTCGCCATGAATGATCGCCTGCTGCGGCACGTCGCAATCCAGCTTCAGGGCGTCCACCAGCAGATGATCGGCAGCGCAACTCAACTGCTCCACCGCAAGCCTCATTGCCAACCGCGACGCCTGGTAAATATTGATCTGGTCAATTCGGGCCGAATCCACTGCCGTAATCGCCCAAGCGATCGCGCGTTCGCGAATGCGAACCGCCAACTCCTCGCGCCGCTCCGCTGGCAGAAGCTTCGAATCGCGCAGCCCGCGAATTCTGTAATCCGGACTGAGTATCACCGCCGCCGCAACCACTGGCCCAAACAGCGATCCGCGGCCAACTTCATCCACGCCAGCAACCAGTTTGGCTCCCGCGGCCCAAGCCTGCTTTTCAAATCGCATCGTGCAGCGCAGCGTCTTCAGCAGACGCAGCTTCGCCGTCGAGGCAGATATATTTTCTCTGTTTGCTTTCTTAGAGGACGAGGAAGTCGACTTGGAAGGAATCGCGGCCACAAGGATTAGTCAGAATCTTCGCCGAAGAAGGATCAGGAAGCAAGAGCTGGAGCAAGAGCAAGGGGATGTGCCTTTGCGGCGTTACCAGCAAGGCGGCGGCGAACCTACTTTCAGCTTCTTTCCATCAGCGGAAATAATCGTTGCCCTTACACAAGAATAAGCGGAGTCCTCAATTGCAACTGTATCGTTTTCCCCGTGCTTTGGCTTGACCAGATCAACTTCAATTGACTCGCCGCTTACGAGGACAACGTATTGGCCGCTCGGGAGTTCGTCGAAACGAAACTCGCCATCTTTCGTAGTGATAGTTTCTCCGAAAACTTCTGGAGCAGCGTGGGAGGGCCAAGTTGAATAGGCACCAAGGAATTTGTGCAAGGTGAGCACTGCTCCGTCGATCCGCTTACCGTCGCGGGTCACAGTTCCGCTGATTGTTCTTGCCCGGAGGCGTGGTAAAGAAGAGGAGCTTTCTGTGTTCGCAACGAACTGTGCGACCGTTCTGATTGGCTGCAGGAAACTCGCGAAAGCCAGGAAAAGAACCACGAGCCGCATTGCGGAAGCCATGCAGTTGTCCTCACAAGTTGGCTGTTCGCGAAAAAAGTTGCTACTAAACCGGCGCTCAGGCGAGCGCCGGCCCCAATCATCCGCTCTTATTTCTGTTCGACTTCTTTCAAGCGAGCCGCTTTGCCCTTCAGTGCGCGCAGGTAATAAAGTTTCGCGCGACGCACTTTGCCTGAACGCAGGACCTCGATCTTGTCGATGACCTTCGAGTCGCGTGGGAAAATACGCTCTACGCCCTGACCAAAGCTGATCTTGCGCACGGTGAAGCTCGGCTGCGCGCCACGGCTCTGCGCGATGACCACGCCTTCAAACGCCTGCAAGCGTTCTTTTTCGCCTTCGCGGATCTTTACTTGGACGCGGATCGTATCGCCAGGCCCAAACTTCGGCAGGTCAGTGCGACGGGTTTTCGCCAGCAGCTTTTCAATGATCGCATTACGCATAACGTTTCCTTCCTAGCGTTTCTAAAATTCGTTCTGAACTCTTCAACTCTCGCCCTTGATCCGGGCCAGCAATTCTTGGTCTTCCTTACTCAGCGGCGCCCGCTCCAGCAAATCCGGGCGATTCCGCAGCGTCTTCGCCAAAGCTGTCTTCCGCCGCCACTTTCGAATCTCGTCGTGGTTTCCGTTCACCAGCACTTCCGGAACCGTCATCCCGCGAAACTCTGCCGGCCGCGTGTAATGCGGATAATCCAGCAACCCGCCCGACCCGCAAGTCGAACAAGCCTTAGAATCTTGTGTGGCGCGGGCGCCCTCGCCCGCGGAGCTATCACCCGCGAACTCAGCCTTCGGCACTACCACCGCAGAAGAAGTAAACGACTCCTGCCGCGTCGAATTCTCGTTCCCAACCGCGCCCGGAATCAGCCGCGTGACCGTATCCACAATCACCGCTGCACCCAGTTCGCCGCCGCTCAGCACATAATCGCCAATCGAAACTTCCCGATCCGCGAGATGCTCGCTGATGCGCTCATCCACGCCTTCATACCGCCCACAGATCAGCACGATCCGGTCCAGCGTCGACAACTCCGAAGCCAAGGCCTGATTCAACTGCTGACCCTGCGCAGAAAGCAAAATCACCGACTGCTTCGCCGCGACTGCCGATCCCTGCGCTGCCAGTCTCTCCGACCGCGCCGCGATCCCGCCGATCGATTCAATACACTCAAAGATCGGTTCCGGCTTCAGCACCATGCCTTCGCCGCCGCCGAACGGTCGATCATCCACGGTGCGGTGCTTGTCTTTCGTAAAGTTCCGCAGATCGTGAATACCGATCTCTACCAACCCGGTTTCGCGAGCCCGGCGCACAATCCCAAAATCCAACGTCCCGCGAAAGAAGTCGGGAAAGATCGTGAGAATGTCGACTCGCATCGCGAACCCAAAAGCCTTCTACCGCAGAGCGCGCTGAGTTCGCAGAGCAAACTAAAACAAACCCGCGAACGACTAACGACCAACGACGAAAAGCGAAAGCCTAACGCCCGGAGCCGTTCTTGCGATTCACATCCAGCAACCCATCTGGCAGCCGCATCCGCACCAACTTGTGCGCAACGTCCACACTTACCAGATACGCTTCCGCGAACGGAATCTCGTACGGCAACTCGCTCGCCGCCTGCTTCGCGCCTCGAACTACCAGCAGCGGAGCCTCTCCGGCGCCAAACTCTACATCCACAATCGTGCCGACTTCGCGTTCGCCGTCAAACACCGTGCAGCCTGCCAGATCGCTCAAATACGTCCAACCTGGCTCGAGCACAGCGCGTTCCGCGAGCGGCACCTGCAACTCGGCACCCTTAAAGACTTCGGCATCCGAAATCGACTCGACGCTTGCAAACTTCAGCACGAGCCAACTCTTGTGCGGCCAAAATTCTTCCAACACCAACTCGCGCCGCGTGCCATCTTTGAGCAGTCCCGAAAGTCGCATTCCGACCTGAAGCCGGTCCGGAACATCCGTATGCAACTCGGCAGCGACCTCTCCGCGACGTCCCTGCGTCTTCACCACACGCGCCAGGGTAACCCACTCGCCGCTCGATTCAGTCACCGCTATTCGAGAATCTCCAGCGCATAGCGCGTATCGTTCTTCGCGCCTGCCGCGCTCAGTACTGCGCGTAGAGCCCGTGCCACGCGTCCCGAACGCCCAATCACCCGGCCCATATCTTCCTCGGCCACTTCGAGTTCGATCACGGTTTCATCGCCGTCTTCGTACTCGTCAAGAAAGACCGCGTCTTTCTTCTCTACCAGGGCCTTGGCGATGTGCTCGATCAAAGCGCGCGCATTGACAGACGATTCAGTCATTCAGAGCTCCAGAAAGATGACGGTCCCAGACAGGTTCGCTCATGCTCGAATGACACACTCCGATTAGGAATTGTCATTCCGACCTTGAGCGCAGCCGAAGGGAAGGAATCTGTAAGTTGGAACGAAAGGGAAATCGCGCTTACGCTACTGGAGCAGCCGCTGCGGGCGCTGGCATGGCCAACAACTTCCCCACGCGCTCCGAGCACTTTGCGCCCTTCGAAACCCAATACGTGATGCGTTCCCGCTTCAGATCGAATGTGGCCGGCGAGGTCCGCGGATTATACGTCCCGACAACTTCCACTGGACGCCCGTTGCGCGCCCGTTCCTTCTCGATCACCACTACTCGATAATACGGTTGTTTGCGCGCACCAAAGCGCGCCAGTCGGATCATTAACACTGACTTCGTTTCCTTTGTTCCGGGTGAGTCCGCTGTTCTGGCTACTTCCGGCAGGGTTGAGACAAACCATTATTATGCCGGAGCTTACGCGATTACGCAACGCCGCGATGCTGTTTCGCCGCGCGATACGAAGGGATCGCCCACAGATTCGAACCCAACACGGAGGCACCGAGACACGGAGAAAATCTTGAGAGCGGAAAGGCTCAGTTTTTTTGGAAGTCTGAAGGTTTTCTCTGTGACTCCGTGTCTCCGTGGTAGGTGTTGGCGTGGCTCGCGGATAACTGCCCAAGATCCGGTCATTGGAAGAGGAACCTAATTAAGGAGATTCGCGGGGTATTCCCCGCGGCGAGGTTGGACCCCTCCCAAAACGGTCTTCTGGAATCAATACTTTAGCGGAGATTTTGGCCAGGTCTTTGAAGAATAAGGACTTAGACGTAAAGTCTTTATTCTTCTTCGACTTAGAGCCGTCTACGATTCGATTTCCGCATGCAGGAGTTCCCCAAGAGTCCACCTCCGAGCGCAGCTTTCGTAAGCTCTTCCGGACCGCTCGTTACCTTAACGTGGATCGGCTTCCCACCTAGAATTTCCTCCAAGGCCGAAGTTCTGCCGACCACCGAGGAAGCGCCATGCCACCAACTCCGCAGCCGATGTCTCCGCAGAAGTTGCTTATCACTCGCGTCCTGATGGTTTCGCTTTGCGTGGCAGGCGCGTTGGCCTCCGGATTCTACGGACAGCGCCATGCCCGAAGCTACGTGCGCATGGGCAAGCAGCCCGAAGAAATTACTGCGGCGCAGGCATTCGATGTTCCGCTCGACGGAGGTCCACGCTGGGTTCGCCTCAAAGAACCTTTGACGGTGAATTGCGACCATGGACTCCAGCAGATCAAAGGCAGCAACGTGGAGTTCACCGAATATCTTGCGCACGATGCGACCGGCAAATATGCCTTCCTGGTGCAATACAAAGGTGATTCCGGCTGCGCGGGTACGGCGTCCATTCAAGGCGAAGGCTTGCTCAAATCTCCGCCCATGTATTGGTGGACGATGAACAACATGCCGGTTCCGAACTCGGACCCCGTCGAACTCAAGCTGGATGCTCAGCCCAAGGATGAGTTCTGGGAAGCAGTTTACGCGTTCGCACTCTTCACGCTGGCGGCAGGCTTCGGTGCGGTCTTTGCGCTATCAGGCCCGAAACCAAAGTCGCCACAACAGCAATTCCAGGAAAAGGCCGCGGCGTCTGGCCGATGATCTCTTGTGATCTCTTTAGATCGTTGTTAGTGGGAGCTGCGCCGAGCCGCAGCCGTGCTGCCACCTGCTTGTAGCTGAGCCCGCTGGCGCCCTCTTTTGATACGCTGCCGTGAACGGCACTCACTATGGCGATCTCATTTCCAGCGGCGACTCCAAACCATCTCCCCGAACTCCTTTCCATGATGAAGGAACTACAGTCCGACGATCCATGGTCCTGCCGTTTCGACGAAGCGCCGGCCGGCCGCGCGCTCGATGACCTTCTCCGCAATCCCGCACTGGGACGCGTGTGGCTTATTGCCGACAACGGTGTCCCCATCGGATACATCGTCATGGCCTTCGACTACAGCTTGGAATATCGAGGCCGCGGCGCGTGGGTGGATGAGTTCTTCGTCCGCTCCACCCATCGCGGAAAGGGCATTGGCGCCCAGGCGCTCGACTTCTTCGTCGAGCAGGCGCGCCAACTCGGAGCTACTACCGTCCACTTAGAAGTGAACCACGGCAATCCCGCCATCGAACTTTATCGTCGCAAGGGGTTCGAAGATCACCAGCGCTATCTGATGACCAAGTGGATTGTGGAGAAGCTGTAGGTTGTCAGTCCGACTTCTTACATCTTGTCATTCTGAGAACTACTTCTTCTCAAGCAACGCGAGCACATCCAGCGGTTCTGGACGTTCGCGATAGTCTTCATTTACTGCTGCAAACAGAATCGTCCCGTCGCGATCAATTACGTAAGTTGCTGGAATCGGAAGTTCCCAATCGCCGTCTCCATTGGTGAATGGAAGATTCACAAACGTTGTGCGATACAGGCCTTGCTGTTCGTCGGGAACGCGATAGACCAATCCAAACTGACGGGCAACATTGTTATGCGAATCTACCAGCAGCGGAAACGCGAGCTTGTGCTGATCGTGCATGAAGTAAGACTGCTTCTCGGTCTGAGGAGAAATCGCCAGCAACGATGCGTTCGCGGCTGTGATCTGCGCCGCAATGTAGTTCATTGCTTCCATCTGTCCAACGCAGAAAGGACACCAGCGTCCGCGAATGAAGCAGACTACGAGACGACCTTTTGCGAGCAGATCGGTCGAGGAAACGCGCTTGCCATTGTGATCGGAGAGTTCGAAGGTCGAAATTTTTGCACCTGCTGCGAGCGCTTTAGCCGCAACGTCTTCGGCTTTCAGCGCAGCAATCGTGCGCTCATGAACCGCTTGCACATCGGCAGGAACGAACTGCGTGATCGTCTCTCTGCGCTCAGCGAAGATCTGGCGCAACGGTCGCGTGTCACTGTAAGGACCCGATTCCTGGAGAGAACGCCATTTCATAGAACCGTCGTTGGTCGATTGTCGTTCGTCGTTCGCGAAGTCGTCGATGGTCGATCGTCGTTAGTCGTTTGTCCGACCTCAGCAGTTGCCATCTTCCGGAATTCCCGAACGACCAACGACTAGCGACCAACGACCGCTCTACATTCCCGGAAACTTCATTCCTGCCATTCGCCTTGCGAAGCTTGGTTTGCCCATCTGCTTAAACATCTTGCGCATTTGCACGTATTGACGGAGAAGGTTGTTTACTTCCTGCACGGTCGTGCCGGAACCGCGAGCGATGCGCTTGCGCCTGCTGCCATTGATGGACTCGTGATGATTGCGCTCGTAGCCCGTCATTGAATTGATGATGGCCTCGACGCGGTTGATCTGCTTCTCATCCACTTTGTCAGCGGCTTTCTGGAGGCCCGAAAACGCACCGACGCTCGGCAACATTCCCATCAAGCTTTGCAGCGACCCCATCTTGCGCACCGATCGCAGTTGCTCGCGGAAGTCCTCGAGCGAGAAGCCATCACCGGAGAGCGCTTTCGTCGCCATCTCCTGCGCCTTCTTCTTGTCGATCTGCGACTCGGCCTTCTCGATCAGCGACATAATGTCGCCCATGCCGAGAATGCGCGAGACGATGCGATCGGGATGGAACGGTTCCAGCGCGTCGTACTTTTCGCCAACGCCGATGAACTTGATGGGCTGACCCGTAACTTGCCGAATGGATAGTGCAGCGCCACCGCGCGCGTCACCGTCCATCTTGGTGAGGATGACGCCAGTCAGCGTGAGTTTCTTGTGGAACTCGTCCGCGGAGTTGACCGCATCCTGACCGGTCATCGAATCGGCGACGAAGAGGATTTCCTGTGGATTGAGCAGACGCTTGAGCGACTGCATCTCGTCCATGAGTTGATCGTCAATGTGGAGACGACCTGCAGTATCAACGATGAGCACGTCACAGCCAGAGTTGATGGCCTCGCGGCGCGCCTCTTTTACCAGGCGCTCGACGGTCGCGGTATTCGCTTCGCCAACTTCGCCTTCGTAGATGTTGGCCTTGATCGCTGCGGCAACGACTCTGAGCTGCTCGCGCGCGGCGGGACGATAGACGTCGACCGAAACCAGCAGCGGACGATGTCCGCCATTCTTCAACCAGTTGGCAAGCTTGCCCGAAGTCGTCGTCTTGCCGGAACCTTGCAGACCAGCCATCAGAACGACGGTTGGAGGCTGCGAGGCGAACTTGAGCTTGGCCGTATCTTTGCCGAGCGTTTCGACGAGCTCGTCGCGGACGATCTTGATGACCTGTTCGCCAGGCGAGAGCGCAGTCAGCACAGCCTGCCCAACGGCCTTGGCCTGAATGCGGTCGATGAGGTCTTTGACGACCTTGAAGTTGACGTCAGCCTCAAGCAGCGCCAGACGAATTTGCTTCAGCGCCTCAGAGATATTCTCTTCTGTGAGAACGGCTTGGCCGCGCAGGCTCTTGAACGCGCGTTGGAGTTTTTCCTGGAGATTCTCGAACATAAGGACAAGTAGTTATTCTAGCAGCCAAAGCCGCCAGAACTGGGGAGCGCGCAGCCGGTGTTTCAGGGTTCGGCGAGAGGCTGGTTCAAAGGTACAATGCTCCCAACGTCAAGACCATTAAGAGGAATCCGTGATCGCGCGCCAGTCCACGGCTCTACTTTGCCTTCTAATCTGCGCTTTTGTCCCACTGCACCTTGCCGCACAGGCTCCATCTGGGGCTGTGAGCCCCTCTTCTGCCAAGGTCTCTTCCATCGATAAAGTCACTGTGGATCCGCAAGCAGAGCGGCTCAGAATCACTATTTCGCTTAGCGTGAGCGTTACGCCCACAACAGATCGGCTGACGAATCCTGATCGGATCCTCTTTGATTTCCCGGGATGCGAACTTAAGGCTGGCAATCGACGCGTGGCCGTGAATCGCGGTGCCGTGAAGGAAGTGCGCCTGTCGCAGTTCAGCGTGGATCCGCCGGTGACGCGGATGGTGATCGACGCCAAAGAGCGCGTGGAGTTCCAGATCAATCCGGCGGGAAATGAAGTCGTGATCGAGATCCCGCTTCCGAAAGCGGAGGCTGCTGCGGCTAGTTCGTCGCGTCCAGTATCGTCGCCACAGAACGAGTCGGCCGCGTCCACAGCACCACCAGCGCTGAAGCAAACCCAGCGCGCAATTGCTAGAAGTGCCGCCAGCCGACCAGGAGGAGCGTATGGCCTGATGGCAAAAGCCAGAGCACTGACGCTGGAGGATCTGCAAGGATTGGAAGACCACGCGGCGAAAGGCGATCCGGATGCGCAAACCAGACTTGCGCTGGCCTATCACGCTGGAGTTTTGCTGAAAAAGGATGATGCCGAAGCGTTGCAACTCCTGCACAAAGCAGCAGACAAGGGTTTTGCCGCAGCCGAGGAATCGCTTGGCATTTTCGCACAAACCGGAGTGGGCATTGAACAACCAGATCCAGCGGGCGCGATTACCTGGTACAAGAAGGCCTTGCAACATGGCGCGCTTGATGCAGCGACCAACATGGCACTGATGTATGCGAACGGGAATGGAGTTGCGAAGGATCCCGCGCAAGCTCTGAGCTTGTTTCGGAAAGCCGCGGAAGGCGGGGACGCAGCCGCGCAGTACAACCTGGCACTTATGTATGACCGCGGGGAGGGAGTGCCTCAGGACCACAAAGAATCCTTGCGTTGGCTGAATGCGGCAGCGGATCTGAATGTGATCCCCGCGCTTCTGGATCTGGGGCGATTCAGTTTGCACCCTGTGGAAGGCGATAAGCCCGATGCTGACAAGGCGATTGGTTACTACACAAAAGCAGCCGACCTCGGCAGTCCGATGGCGCAGGCAATTCTGGGAAATCTCTACGCGAATGGTGTGCACGGGAATGTCGACTACGAAAAGTCCGTGGAGTGGTACCGGAAAGCAGCGGAAAAGGGGCATCCAGATGGCCAATTCGGCCTTGGCGTGAGGTATGCGATGGGCCAGGGAGTGCCAGCGGACCTGCAGGAAGCGATGCGACTCTTTACGGCTGCGGCAGAACAAGGACAACCCAACGCGCAATTCAATCTGGCGACGATGTATGAAGAAGGGAAAGGGACTCCCGCGGATCCAGAACGCGCTGCGCACTATTACCAGTTGGCGGCGGACCAGGGATTTGTTCGGGCGCAATTTCGCTATGGTTTGTTCCTGGCGAAAAGCAGCGCATCCAGCGACAAGATTGCCGCTTACAAATGGTTCTCGCTGGCGCAGTCGGTGATTACGCAGAGCGCGGCGAAACTCAGCGAACTGAAAGCGTCCATGAGCGCGCAGGAGATCGCCGAGGGGGACAAACAGGTAGAGCAATGGCGAACGGAACATCACAGCGGTCAGCCCTGATGAGGCGGGACTAGGGCATGGCTGTCTACTTGCTCGTGAAGATTTCTTTGGCTGCGAGTACGGTGTTGCTGTGGATGGTGATGGTGTCGTCGAGATTTTGCGCGTAGCCGCCGGCAAACGTAACCATCACGGGAATTTCGCGCGCTTTTGCCACACGAAAGACGAGTTCATCGCGCTTCTTCAATCCTTCAATCGTGAGCGCGAGGCCGCCTAGCTGATCTTCGCGGTAAGGGTCCGCGCCCGCGACATAGCAAAGCAAGTCCGGCGTGAACTGGCGTAGGCCGGAGCTGAGCGCTTCGTCGAGCCACGACAAATAGCCCTCATCGCCCAGATCGTCTGGCAGGTCTACGTCGATCGAAGAGGGCGGCTTCCATGCGGGGTAGTTATTCTCTTGATGGAGAGAAATCGTGAAGACGTCTCCGGCGTGGGCGCTGCGCATCTTTGCGCCGCGAGCGTGATCCATGACCGTAGCGGGTGCTTTGGCCGCGGGGCCACTCGGGATTCGGACTCCCGCGAAAATCGCCGCCGTGCCATTGCCGTGGTGGACGTCGCAATCGAGAGTCATCGCGGTGCGGATCTTGTCATCGCGCTGCATGCGGCGGATCGCGATGGCCACGTCGTGAATCACGCAGAAGCCCTCGCCGTGGTCGGGGAAGGCGTGGTGAAAGCCGCCGCCAATGCTGATAGCAACGCCGTCATTGAGCGCGTAATCGGCGGCCAGCATGGAACCGCCCGCCGCCAGCCAGAAGGCGCGGACGAGTTCGCGGGAGTACGGGACTTCAAGTTGCAATTCTTCGAGCGCGCTGAGCGTGCCCGTCTTGAGCTTCTCAACGTATTGCGGCGTGTGGACTAGAAGAACATCCTGGTCGGTAGCTGGGTGCGGGGCAACGAAATCAGAGGGGTCGGCGATCTTCGTGGCGAGGAGCCGATCGTGAACACGCTTGTATTTTTCAGCGGGAAAAACGTGAGCGCCGATCGGCAGGTAGTAATCGTCGCTGTAAACGAGCTTGAAGGGAAGCATGCGCCACTCGGCGGCCGGATTCCGAAAACTCCATATCATACGCGGGATGCGGAGAGTTGGCACTAGGGGATTTCGGGCAAGCCATCCCCTCTGTGGAGTTGTGATGGCGCGCCTTGCCGCCCTGATAAACTGACCGAGTTGCCTACCAAGAGAAAATCCGCGCAGTCAGGTCCTGCTGCTTCCGAAGAGCCCGGCAAACTTCAAGAACAGGCGAAGACCGCCTTGCCGAAACACTTGACGATGGAGTCAGGCAAAGGCCGCATCTTCCTGCTCGACACGATGTCGTTTATTTTTCGCGCATATCACGCCATGTCGCGACAGCGGCCCATGACCACCAAGAGCGGCGTTCCGACCGCGGCGACGTTCGTCTTTGTAAATATGCTCCGGAAGCTGCGGGATGATTTTGCCCCGGAGTATCTGGCGGCGGTGTTCGATGTAGGCGCCCCGACGATTCGCAACCAGCAAGCCGAAGCGATTACCAAGATCCGCAAGTTCGACATGAAGACGCAGACGTTCAAAGAAGTGGAGTATGACGGGTACAAGGCGAACCGGACGGAGATGCCGCCGGATCTGGTGCAGCAGGTTCCCTATATTCGGCGGGCGCTCGAAGGGTACCGCATTCCGCTTTTACATCTCGAGGGCTACGAAGCCGATGACGTGATCGGGACCCTGGCGAAGAAGGCAGCGGCGGAATCGTACACGGTGTTCGTTGTCTCCAGCGACAAGGACATGATGCAGTTGGTCAACGACAAAGTGTGCGTGCTGAATCCGCCGAAAGATAATTTGATCTGCGATGCCGCGAAGGTCGAGGAGTTATTAGGTGTTCCGCCATCGAAGGTGATCGATGTGATGGCGCTGCGTGGCGACTCGGTGGACAACATTCCGGGAGCGCCGGGAATCGGCGACAAGGGTTCGGTGGATTTGATTCAGCGCTTTGGCAGCGTGGAGCAGGCGCTGGAGCGCGCCGCCGAGGTGGAGAAGAAGACGTACCGGGAATCGCTGCAAAACAATCGCGACAACATTTTGTTGAGCAAACAGTTGGTCACGATCGATACCGATGTCGCGGTGGACCTGGACATTACGTCGATGAAGGTGGGCGAGCCGGACGTTGACGCTCTGCGCGCGTTGTTCGCAGAGATGGAATTCAATTCGCTGCTGAAAGAGCTGCTCCCCGTCGCCGAAGTGAAAGCGGGGCACTATCGAGAGATCAAGTCCGAAGCGGAGTTTGACGAGTATCTGCGGGAGGTTGGGGCGGGAAATTCGCTAGCAGTGGCGATTTCGGCGGTAACCGGAAGCGACGACGAGGAAGAGGAAGAAGCGGAACCGACGCCGGCGCAGAGTGGTTTTCTCGATCTGCGTCCACCGGATGAGGACGAACAAAGCGCGCCGCCGAGCCCGCCGCTGGGAATTTCGAGCGGGCCCGGAGCGGGTGCGATCGTGTCGCTGGAAGATAAGGCTCTCGCGTCGCGAATGAAAGCGATGCTCGAAGACGCGGCGGTGCCGAAGACTGTGCACGACTGGAAAGCGGCACTCCATTATTTTTCCGCGGCGGGGATTGCTCTTGCCGGCATAAAGCATGACCCGATGTTGTACTCCTATTTGCTTGATCCGACCTATTCATCGCATGCGCTCGCGGAAGTGGCGTTGCGACGGCTGAATCTGAAACTCAGCGGTAATCTTGCCGAGGCGGCGGATATCACGGGGCGGCTTGCGTCGGAACTGCAGCGTGAAGTGGAAGAGCAAAAGCTCAAGTCCGTGTATGACGAGATTGATGCGCCGCTGGTTCCAGTGCTGGAGCGCATGGAAGATGCGGGTGTGAAGATTGATACGACGGTGCTGGGTGCGATGTCGGTAAAGTTGGAGGGGGAAGCGACAACGAAAGCGCGGGACATATACGAGCGTTGCGGGGTCGAGTTCAATATCAACTCGCCCAAACAGCTTGGCGATGTGCTCTTCAACAAGCTGGCGTTGCCGGTTCCGGTGAAATATGGGAAGGGCAAGAAGATTTCAACAGCTGTAGATGTGCTCGAAGGACTCGCGGAGGAACACGACGTGCCGCGACTGGTGCTGGAATATCGCCAGCTGACGAAGCTGAAGTCAACCTATGTGGATGCCCTGCCGCTGCTGATCCGTGGCGAGACAGGACGCGTGCATACAACGTTCGGGCAAACTGGGACGGCAACGGGACGGCTGTCGTCTACGAATCCGAACCTGCAAAACATTCCCATCCGCACGGAACTGGGTCGCGAGATTCGCGCTGCGTTTATTGCCGAGCCAGGACATGTTCTGTTGGCAGCGGATTATTCGCAGATCGAGTTGCGGCTGCTGGCGCACTTTTCCGAAGACAAGTTGCTGGTTGAAGCCTTCCGGCGCGGCGACGACATTCATACTTTGACCGCATCGCAGGTGTTTGGAGTTCCTCCGCTCATGGTGACTTCGGATCACCGGCGGCAAGCGAAAGTCGTGAACTTTGGCATCGTGTACGGCCTGTCGGCATTCGGACTTTCGCAGCAGTTGGGGATCGAGCCGGGCGAGGCGAGAAGATTCATTGAGGCGTATTTCGAAAAATATGCAGGAGTACGAGCGTTCATCGATTCGACTCTCGATGAGGCGCGCCGCGATCAGAAGGTTAAGACGCTGTTCGGACGAGTCCGACCGATTCCTGACATCAATAGCAAGAACGTGAATCAACGAGGGTTTGCGGAGCGCACTGCGGTCAATACGCCGTTGCAGGGAACCGCAGCCGACCTGATTAAGCTGGCCATGATTCGGATTGATGAAGAAATCCGGAAACGGCGCATGAAATCGCGAATGACGCTGCAGGTGCATGACGAGCTTGTATTCGAGGTGCCGGAGAGTGAAGTGGAAGCGATGAAAACGCTTGTACGCGAGCGCATGGAAGATGCCCACAAGTTGGTGGTGCCGCTACTCGTAGAGCTCGGGGTTGGCTCCAACTGGAGAGATCTGGATTAGATCTTCAGGAGCTGCGGCCTTCGCTCTTCTTCACCTTGCCGAGCTAAAGGCTTGCTAAGAGTCCCATCTGAATCATTCGTACTATCTGAGGAAAACTCCGGCCTGATTTCCGCTATACTCTGGGCAATTACTTTCACAGATTACGCCGCGTTCGTCGCTGATTCCAGCCGCAGGATTTGTACTGAAGTTGCGGAGGCAGTGCAATGTGTGCAGCTCCCTCGCTCGCGCTCGCAAAAACGGAGCGCCGCGTGCTATCCCGGTATGCCGTAAACGTCGCGCTCGACGTGATCGCCCTGCGCTCTGGAGTCCCCGAAAATCTGCCTGGACGCTGCACCGACCTCAGCGAAGGCGGCGTCGGTGCGATGGTGGCGGGCGAACTCCCGGTCGGCCAACAGGTGGCGGTAGAATTCCGCCTGCCCAACGTCGGGGTGCCGGTGCGAGCGCGGGCGCTGGTTCGCTATCAAGGCCGCCTGCATTACGGATTTGAGTTCATCGGGCTGGCGGTCGACCAGCGCGAGCTGATCCGCTACTGGACATTCCAGGCACAGCCTGAAAAGGCGCTACCGGTGCCGCTTCCGAAGCCAGAGCCGGTGTTGAGCGAAGTGCCCGCTCCTGTCATCCCGCTATCGACTCCCTCGCCATCGGCTCCCAAGATTCGAGTTTCCCGCAGATGGTTCAATCTGCTCCTGGCTGCGATGTTGCTGATCGCCGTTGTCGGATGGTGGAAGTGGCAGCATTCGTGGAACGAATTGGAATCGACCGTCTCGGCTGCGAAAAATGTTCCGCTGCGCGTTGCTCCGGAAACAATGGAGATGCGCATCGTCTCGCGCATCGAACCCATTTACCCGGAAGAAGCGCGTCGAACTGGAAAGCAGGGGCTGGCAGTGCTGGACGTAGTTGTTGGTGCGGATGGCGCGGTGACTCAACTGAGGCCAGTCTCGGGGGATACCCTGCTCGTCAAAGCGGCTACGGATGCCGTGCGGGCTTGGAAATTCGAGCCCTATCAGTTCTCGGGACACGCGGTTGAGGTGGAAACGACGATTGCGGTGGAATTCCGATTGAATTAGAGACGCTGGATTATTCGAAAGTCTCGGCCTGCGCCAGTACCGAGCCAACCTGATCTTTCGCGGAGACGATAGGCTCCCCATCCAACTGCCAATCAATGCCTAGCGCGGGGTCATTCCACGCGACGGTGCGTTCATGCTCGGGCGCGTAGAAGTCCGTGGTTTTATAGAGGACGTGGGCGGTGGCGGACACCACGCGGAATCCGTGCGCGTATCCCCGCGGAACCCAGATCATCAGCTTGTTGTCGCCGGAGAGTCGAAAGGTTTCCCACTTGCCGAACGTAGGAGAATTGCGGCGCAGGTCGAGTGCGACATCGAGGATCTCCCCATCGATAGCGCGAACCAGTTTGCCCTGAGGCTGGCGAATCTGGTAATGCAACCCGCGGATGACGTTCTTTTCGGAAAAGGAATGGTTGTCCTGCACGAATGCTTCGGTGATGCCCAAAGCGGCGAGAGTTCGCTGATTGTAACTTTCGAGAAAGAATCCGCGGTCGTCGCCGAACACGCGCGGCCTCAGCAGCAGGACTCCGGGAAGGCTTGTAGTGATCTTCTCCATGGCTCGAAACGGAAAACTACTCTCGCCTAAAACACTCGATCTTTCAGCAATTGCAGTAGATATGTGCCGTATGAATTATTGCGCATGGGTTGGGCTAAAGCTTCCAGTTGCGCGGCGGTGATGTAGCCCGACCGGTACGCAATTTCTTCGGGACAAGCAACCATCAGACCCTGACGCTTTTCGATGGTCTGAATGAATAGCGAGGCTTCCATCAAGGCGTCATGTGTTCCGGTGTCGAGCCAAGCCATACCGCGACCCATCACGCCGACCTTCAACTGGCCGCGTTGCAGATAAACGCGGTTGACGTCGGTGATCTCCAACTCCCCGCGCGCTGAAGGCCGCAGGCTCGCAGCTATCTCCACGACTTGATGATCGTAAAAATAAAGACCGGTGACTGCATAGCGGGATTTCGGCTGCCTTGGCTTCTCCTCAATGCTGAGCGCCTTGCCCTGGGCATCGAACTCAACCACGCCGTAGCGCTCCGGATCGTGCACGGGATAGGCGAAGACGCGCGCGCCTTGTGTTTGCTGCGCGGCGTCACGCAAGTCTTTCACCAGATCATGTCCGTAGAAAATGTTGTCGCCCAGCACAAGCGCGCTGCAACTGGATCCGATGAAGTTTCGTCCAATCAGAAATGCCTGGGCGATTCCTTCCGGCTTGGGTTGTGCTGCGTACTGTAACGAGACACCAAAGCGCGAGCCGTCGCCCAGCAATTGCTGAAAACGCGGCAAATCCTCCGGCGTCGAGATCAGGAGAATGTCGCGAATCCCCGCCAGCATCAGGGTGGAGAGCGGGTAATACACCATCGGCTTGTCGTACACCGGCAGCAGACTTTTGGCCACGCCGTGTGTGACTGGATAAAGTCGCGTGCCCGATCCTCCCGCGAGGATGATGCCTTTGTACGTTGGTTTGGCGGTCTCAGTCATTTACGTTTTGTTGTCGGCGCTCGCGTACTGTTTCGCCATCCATTGTCGGTAGCTGCCGCTGGTGACGTCGCGCACCCAGTCTTCATGTTCAAGATACCAGTGGACCGTCTTTTCGATGCCACTTTCGAATGTTTCCAGCGGATGCCAGTCGAGTTCGCTCTCGAGTTTGCGGGCATCCATGGCATAGCGACGGTCATGGCCGGGGCGATCTTTCACGAAACTGATCAGTTTGTCGTGAGGCACGACAGGATCGGTGGGCCGCAACTGGTCGAGCAGTTTGCAGATCGCGCCAACGATCTCCATGTTTTTCTTTTCGCTGCGACCGCCGACATTGTACGTTTCTCCACAGCGACCGCGCGAGAGGACAGTGCGAATGGCGCGGCAGTGATCTTCCACGTATAGCCAGTCGCGCACATTTTGGCCGTCGCCGTAAACGGGCAGCGGCTTTCCCTGACATGCATTGAGAATCATGAGCGGGATTAACTTTTCAGGGAACTGGTGCGGTCCGTAATTGTTCGAGCAGTTTGTCGTGAGAACGGGCAGGCCGTAAGTGTGATAGTAAGCGCGGACCAGGTGGTCAGACGCCGCTTTGGATGCCGAGTACGGACTATTGGGCGAATATGCCGTCGTTTCGCTGAAGGGCGGGTCATTGGGTCCGAGAGAGCCGTACACTTCGTCGGTCGAAACGTGCAGAAACCGAAACGTGGCGCGATCGGAAGTTGAGAGTGCCGACCAGTATGCGCGAGCCTCTTCGAGAAGGCTGAACGTCCCGTTGACGTTTGTGCGAATGAAATCATCGGGGCCGTGGATGGAGCGGTCGACGTGGCTCTCAGCCGCGAAGTGCAAGATGGCGCGCGGCTGTTCGCGAGCGAGCAGTTTACCGATGAACTCGCGGTCAACGATGTCGGCTTGCTCAAAGCGGTATCGGGGGTGATTCTGGACTGCTCGCAGATTATTCAAATTGCCGGCATAGGTAAGAAGGTCGAGATTGAGAACCTTGTGCGTCTCGTGGGCGAGCCACTGCAGAATGAAATTCGAGCCAATGAAGCCCGCTCCGCCCGTAACGAGAATCAAGTCTTCCATGTCGGAATCGCTGCGTCGCAAAACGAGGCAGCGCTTTCGATTCTAATCAAATCGCAGAGGAAAGTGGGCTGGCGACTGGGGTACCGAATCGACCAAAGGTTCGGGAACAGCCCCGTACCTTCGCCGCGACACTGTCAGTCTTGTGCTTGCACGGCAACCGCGACGGGAGGGATGGCGATTCCGTCGCGGAGGACAAGAGCCGAGGCCTCCCAGCCTAGTACCCCGTAGTACGTCCTTTCAATCGAGCGGGCAATCTCGGGCCAAAGGTACCCGCTGGCGATTCGGTCGCGCTCACGGCTTGCGGCCTGGCGGCGAAGCTCCGGGTTGTGGATCAAGACGTCCAGCAGTCGCTCCAAATCGTCAAGATCGCCGCGCCGGAACATGAACCCGGAGCCCTCCACCACTTCGCGGTTCTCCGGAATATCGCTGGTCAGCACACAAACGCCGGCCGCCATCGCGTCGAGCAATGCGAGAGACAGGCCTTCCAATTCCGAGGGAAGAACGAAAACTGCGGCGTTGGAGAGGAGGTCTTCGAGATCCCTGCCCCTGACCCACGGCAGGAAGCGAATCCGGTCCGACTCGTGACGGCGCAACTGGTCGACGTAGGCATCTGAGTGGCTCGACCCGCCCGCTAGCACCAGTTTCATGTCGGTATGAATTTTTTCGAAGGCCTCGATCAGAAGGTGACAGTTTTTTTCTGGCGAGAACCTGCCCAGGAATAGGACGTAGTTGTTGGGTTGCAAGTCCCACTGGCGCAACGAGGCGGATTGACGCCTCACCATTGTGGTTGCTCCATTCGGGATATAGACCGTTTCACGGTGGTAGCGATCGCGGTAATACTCCCGCAGGGTTTGCGAAACGACCATGGTGGCGTCGGGTAACGTGACTGCGGCCGCTTCTCCCCAGCGCAAAATGCGAGCCGCTACCTTTCCCCACTTGCCACGCTGCCAATCGAGACCTTGCACGGTGACCACGGTCTTCTTACCGACGAGCCGCGGCAAGAACGAAAACAGTGCGGGGCCGAGGCAGTGATAATGCACGACGTCGCAGTCGGAGGCCATCGCGTGAACGGTGCTGAGCAGCGTGTGGACGAGGGTTTCAAGGTGCTTGGAACGAATGGTCGGCAGACGTCGAACCCGCATGCCCTTATGGGTGTCCATGGGAGGAGTGAAATATGTTCGGCAATACACCGTGACTTCGTGTCCCAGGCGAGCCAGTTCGTGACCAGCCTGCTCGTAATAGGACTCGATGCCGCTGTACTTCGAAACCACGCCGCGGCCGCCAATGAAAGCGACGCGCACGCTGTGGCGAGCCCGCATTTGGTGAGGAGCGGCCGGGAAAGACAAGAGTCTGGAGCCGGAGGAGAGCCGGCTGTAGATATCGAGTAATCGCTCTATGTGTTGCGCGGGATCATGTTGGGTTTCAACTCGCACACGGCCAGCCGCGCCCATTTTCTGGACCAACTCCGGCCGATCGAATAGAAACCCGATGGAATGGGCGAGTTCATCACGGTTACCTGAGGAGTACAGAAGGCCGGTCGAACCATGCTCGACCAGTTCGCGACGCGAGCCGAGATCGGACGCGATGACCGGCCTCGCGTATGCGTAGGATTCGAGGATTGACTTGCCCAGAGTCTCGTAGGCGCGCGAAGGAAAGAGGGAGAATGTGCAACCAGCAATGAGCTTGGTCAGCTCCTCCCCATCGACATGACCGGTAAAGACGACTTGGCTCAAATTCAATTCGTGAGCAAGCGCCTCCAAGGCTGTGCGCTCCGGACCGTCGCCGGCGATAACAACAGGAATGTGAGGAACGCGGACGAGCGCATGGAGAAGTTCATCTACGCCCTTCTCGGAAGATAGACGTCCGAAATAGAGAAGATACCCTTCGTCATTCGAGAGTTGTGCGAAAGGCGGCAGAGTCTGGGAGTGCGGAAGGACCTCGACCCGATCGGCTGATACTCCACCAGCGATCAGCTTGGTGCGCACGAATTCACTGGGTGCGAGAAATAGATCGACGCAATTCTGGTAAGTGCCAAGCAACTTGTGGAAGTAGGCCTCTGTCGCTAGTACAGCAGCGCTGGAGGCGGTCCCGTGATAGCAGTGTTCGGTGACGACATGGTAGAAAGCGCCGTGGTGGCACGCTTCACATGCGCTTCCGTGCGCGACGAAGTTGTAGCTGGGACAGAGCATTTTGAAATCGTTCAAGTGATAGACCACCGGGATGCCCTGGCGTTTCAGTTCCCACAGAATCGACGGCGACAAGTGGTGATAGATTCCGCGGATGTGGGCGATGTCTGGTGAAAAATCCTGGACGCATTTGCGCATGGCACGCCGGGCGGACGGTGAATAAATGGCATGGGCTGCCATCTTGGCCTTCGTCAGAAAGCCGGCGTTCGGATCTTTGAAGTTCAGGTAAGGGATGCGATAGCTCCGGCCGGAGAAGGTGGACCGAGAACCGTGAGCCATGGAGAACAGCGCTGTCTCGTGGCCGCACTCTTCCATGCGTTGGATCAGGTCGAAGAGATAAACTTCGGTGCCGCTAAACGGATAGTCGTACTTGTTGCAATACAGAATGCGCATGATCACCGTCGGTGTCCGAGATGCGGGCCAGGAAATCCTGGGCGAAGGCGCGTAGATTTCGTTGGCGGTTATAGGAGTCGGCCACCGTGGCGGCCGCGGCTCGCCGAACGTCCGCCATGGAACCTTGATTGGCGAAGATCCAGGCGACACTGTTGATGAAATCGAGAAGGGACCCAGGTTCATAGAGAAAGCCGGTGCGATGATCGTTGACTAATTCGGGAATACCGGTGATGGCCGGCGCCAGCACCAGTTTCTGGTGCGACATTGCCTCCATCAAAACGACTGGGATCCCCTCACTCTGACTGGTCATGACGACCAGATCGGCATGCTGGTAGTAGCGAGCGACTTCCGCTCTTGGAACCTGGCCGACGAGATGCACCAGGCCTTGGAGCTTGAGCTTTACAATTTGGCGTTCGAGAGCGCGTCGTTCCGGGCCTTCTCCTACGATCCAACAAAGAAAGTCGAGCCCCTCGCCGCGCAGGGCGGAACAGGCATCAATGAGGAAGCGATAGTCCTTCACCGCATGCAGGCGGCCGACGGCGAGCAGGCAGAACGGCCGGACGATGTGCGATACGGGCTCCGGCGGCGCCGAGGGCCAGGGTAGTACGCGGTTCACTCCCAGCCGTCGAACGATGATTTTCTCGGGTGCGATCTGCGGATACCTTTCTAGTATGTACCTGCGGTTGAAATCCGAAACCGTCACACAGAAATTACAGGCCTGCAGTTTGGCGGCGAGAAGATCGGCGCGCCGCAGCAGATCGGAGCCATGTAACGTAAAGCTGAATCCGATGCCCAGCAGGCGGGCCGCGACCAGGGCCATCCAGGACGCGAAGTAGCCATGGTGCGCGTGGATGTGCTGCACGTCAAGGGGAGCTAGTTCGTTGGCTAGCGCCGAGCCCATTAAAGTGTGACCGAGAGCTCGCAGTCGCAATCCGAGCGAGGCGGTGGGATCCAGCAACAACGGTTTCAGCAACGGCCAGCGATTGCGGCGATCGGATACAAAACAGCGCGCGGCGTGCATCAGAGTTTCGTCAGTGAGGGGTTGAAAATAACGTGTTTCTTTCCAATAGGCACGTTCGGAGAGGCTCAAATCGAGGGGCGAGACGCGCTTGCCGCTGCAGCAAATCACCTTCGTGCCGCGTCGGCGCAGTTCGCCGATTTCGTCCATCACATAAGGTTCAAGCGCCGACGGGAACTCGTTAGCGATGTATGCGACGGTGGTCATGCAGCCTCCTCGCGGGCACAGAGCATTCCTGCAACGGTGAACAACAGGCCAATGACGAACTGGTACGCCATATCTACGAAGAAGGCGTTAAACAGGTAAACGCACAGCAGAACTGGCCAGACCCTTCGCAGCGCGGCTACTGAGGAGGTCTCGCCAGTTAGGCCGCGCCTCGAAAGGCGAAAGAGATTGAAGAAGAGAATGCCGTAGAGGGCTAGCCCGGGTACGCCGAATTCGACGAGCAAGGCGAGATAAGTGTTGTGCACATAAAAGATGCGGAGATGATAACCCTCCATGCGGCGGGCCAACTCCGCGTACATGCCTCCCGCCGTCCAACCAGTCAACGGACGTTCCTGAAACATCTCCCAGCCGGCGTCATACACGGCCATGCGGGCATTTACGGGACCACGTTCTGCAGTGCGGTCCCAAAGCGCGTTCTTGAGCGAATGATCGCTGAAACCGGCGGCCAGACCTGCGATTAAGCTCGCCGTCACGAGCAGAATGCAAAACACCTGCAGGCGATGTTGAACAAAGCGGAAGGCGAGTACGAGTGTCGAAAGCGCGAATGAAATCCAGACCGAGCGCGTCATGGTAGCGAGAACGGCCAGCGGCAGGGTGAACCAGAGAACCCAGACGACCCACTTGCGTTTTGGCGAAAGCACAAGCGCCAGAATTCCCAGCAGATTCAAGGACACGCCATTTGCCACCGCTTGCAGGAATGGCCCGCGCGCGCGGTCCGCGTGGAATCCAAGGCTTTCGTCAAGAATGAAGCCCGGAAAGATTAGCGAGTAAGCGCCGGTCAGGAAAGCAATTGCGATGAATGCGAGGTAAGCCAGGCTAAGAATGACGAACGTTTCGAAATGCCGCTGCTGGGCTTCCCCCCGAAATACAAGTATTGCGATGTGGAAGAGCACGAATGGTACGAGGAATTTGCTGGCGATAATGCTCCACAATTGCGGATCAAAGGGCTCGCGCAGCGCGCGGCTTATGGCAAGAGCTGCGAGGCCGAACATGGGCAGGCTGATGCCGGCGATGAAAGGAATACGCTCGCGCAGAGCCAACACGCGCAAGGTCACCACGAAGACGAGCACTCCGAAGGCAATTCGATCGACGTAGCAGGAATAAAGATCAGGCGGCCGGAACAAGAACACGGTCAAGACGAGTACGTAAATAACCGAAGGGAAGGCCAACGCCAAATGCAGTGGGCGGAGCAGCGCCGCAGTCGCCTGCCAAAGCAGACTGTCGTCCTGATCCCACGTGAGGGTGTGGCTGCTCATCGGCGGGTCAGGCCCCTTCCGGCGCAAAGAGCACGCGAATCGTTCCAAACAGAATGCGCAGGTCGAGCCGCAAACTCCAGTTCTCGATGTAGGTAAGGTCGAGGTGCATGTTGAGATCGAAAGAAGGCGAATTGCGCGCTGTGATCTGCCACAGGCCAGTGATGCCGGGTTTCACGTCGAGCCGCCGATAGTGATGCAGTTCGTAGCGCTTCACGTCGTCCACCGGATGAGGGCGCGGGCCTACCAGGCTCATATCTCCGCGCAACACGTTCCATAACTGCGGCAATTCATCCAGGCTGTAGCGTCGGATGAAGCGCCCAACCCGGGTAATACGAGGATCGCCGACGATCTTGAAGATCGGGCCTTCACGCTGATTCTGAGCCAGCAAATCAGCCTTGAGATGGTCGGCATTGGTGACCATCGAGCGAAATTTGTAGCAATGAAAGTTTCGGCCTTTGGCGCCCGTGCGCTCTGCTGCGTAAACAATGGGACCGGGGGAATCCAGCCGAATGAGCAGCGCCACCAGTGCCATCAACGGTCCAACGAGCCCGATCGCTACAGCTGCCGTCGTCACATCCAGGAGGCGCTTCACAAAGAGCGCTCCGCTTGGCACCGGTTCCCGATGCAAAGTTAGAAGTGGAACGCCGCCGAGATATTGCACATCCGCGTCTGGCCACGGACCCGGAGGCAGGTCGGGGACGGCGCGAATATCCAGATGATTACGCAGCGCGATCTCGGCAGCGGCCCGTGTTTCGGCATATTGCCCGGGAAGCGCGAGAATGATCTCATCAATAAATTCTGCGCGGGCGACCCAATCCATGTCGGAGATGCGGCCCAGGACGCCGGGATGGCTCTTCGGATCTTCATCGAGAAAGCCGCGAACCACTGAGCGTTGCAGTTTATCGGCGTGGAGCCCGCGTGCAATCGCGCGCGCCCCTGGCCCGGCGCCTACGATCAGTACTCTGCGAACTTCATCTTCTTTCTTGTGTCTCGCCCATGCGAACTGACTCACTTGACGAACGAGCAGGAGGCTCGCCAGACTGATTGCCATCGTAACGGGGATTGCTATCAGGCTGTGCGCGCCATCCAGAAAAACGAGAAGACTCGCGAATGCTACCGACCTTACCAGGCCGGGAATAATTCCCTGAGGAAGAAGGTCGGGAGTTGCTGCCCGGTAAACCCCTTCGCTGAAAGCGAACAAGGTTACAAGTACCGCGAATATGGGCAGGCGGGATTCCGGCATGCTCCATGCGGGAACTAAACGCGTCTGGACTCCGCACGCAATGCCGATAACAAGCAAGTCGGTAATTACGGATTGATAGAGCGACACCGGCTCAGCGATGGGATGAGGAATGAGCAACTTTGTAAGAACTTGTGTGGGGTCGGGCTTCCGGCTGCCTTCAGTTGGACCGGGGCGCTCTGGGACGGGCTGCGTTTTCGGCGCAGAACGAGCCAAGGGCACAGCGGGAATGCCGGGGATCATGCGAGCGTACCGCGAAGGGATAGTCGAGGTGATATTGGAGTCGAATTGGTTTGTGCGTAACCTGCCTGCGGCATTCATCACAAGCTCCGATACAAGCCCTGGGGAACAGGGAAGCGCCGCTCTAACAGGACGCTGCCTAATACTGAGACGTGCATCTTCTCCAGCCGCTCTTTGGTTTGCGTGGCCACCAGCCGGCGCGTCTTGTTTGCGGTAAGCACCAGCACGACCCCGTCACAGGCACTGACAATTCGAGCTGTGATCCAGGACGCAGTTCCACAACAGAGCACGGAAAGATCGAACTCCGCCATCACTTCGCGAAGGCGGTCCAGGTTGGGATCGCCCACTGGCTGCGAAGTAACGCCTTCCGGCCACCAACTCTCGCGAGGAACTAACCAGAGACGGGGCGCAATTGACCAGGTGACGTCCGGTCGCACCGGCGCTTCGATAGCCAGGCATTCATGAAGCGGAGTCGGCTCGCTGGTTGCATCGAATAGCCCGACATCATGACGCCCGGCGGAGGCCAGCGTGCGGGCCACGTCGAGACATAGGCTCGCGGTCAGCCTTGGGGAATCTACGGGAGCGAACGCTACGTTCCGAATCAGTCCAGGCTCGCGCCCCAGGAAGAGTTCGTGAACCAGCGCGTGGATCTGCTCATCGTGGAGCCTGCGCGCCGGTCGTGACGTGGTTTTGCCAGGAATCTCCGGGCGAATGGGGATTGTGCGGCTTTCCGCACTGGTGAATTCCGATCTCAGCAATTCGCCTAGCGAGGTCATTGGATCACCATGCTTGGGCCGCCGGTTCGATCGGCGTGTGCACCTGGAAATTGGAGTTCTTTTTCCGGCAGCCACGCCAGCACGGGAATCTCCAACAACTTGCCCGCTTCTTCCGGCGTCCGGATAGTGGGATCGAAATACTCGGCCAGGAAACAGAGCCCAGTACTCAAGGCTAACGACAAGCCGAAAGCAAACAACAGGTAAACCAGCGCTGAACGATTGGGCAGCGCCGGCGCGGCAGGCGGCTCGACGATCGCGACGTTCAGAATGCGCTGCTGGTCGAGCGCGTCTCCGATGCGCGCTTCCTCGCGTTTGTGCAGGTAGAGTAGATACGCGTCTTCATCTGCTTTCGCCGTGCGGATCAAGTCCTGCTGGTCCACCGAGCTTGACTGCATCTGCTGCGCTACGCCTCGTAGAACGGACACTTGGGTGAGCGCGGAAGCTTCTCGTGCGCGCAGGCCGTCCCATTTAACCTGGGCCTTCTCCAATTCCAATCGCGCCCATTCGTAGTTCGGATCTTTGTCGGTGGTTTCATCGCGTACTGGGGTCAGATTTTCTGCGATGATGGCCGCTTGCGCCTGATCGATCTGCAGGTCCACTTCCTTTACCAGTCGGTACGAGGGCTCATACCGGCTGAGAAGTTCGAGGCGTTTTAGTTGGAGTTCAAGCAAGTGCGCCTTTAATTTCCCCATCAGGTCCGGATTGTCCGCCCATCGCTTGAGCGTGACCGAGCGTGACGGAAACGCCTTGAGTTGTTCCCTCAGCGAGTCAATTGTTCTTCCGACCTCTACGCGCTCTTGGGCGAGTAAGCGATACGCCGCATCGGCCTCGCCTATCTTCTGGAGCGCGATATCCCGTTCCATCGCGGCAGAAACGACTCCGCGCGACATTGTGAACTTCACCAGCGCAACTTCAGCCTGACGCAAACGCTTCTCACTTTGCGCTGTTTGCTCGTCGAAGAACTGGATCTCACCCGAAGGCCTTTGCAAGTTCACATGCCGATTCATATACACATCCGCCAATGCGGCCAGAACGCGAGCGGCCCGCTCTGGGTTCGTGTCTCGGTACGTCACCTGGATGAGATTCGACTTTTTCATCGCCTCGACACTCAACCGGTTCTTTATCCTGCGAACGGCGCGCGCGATGAGAGTGGGGCGATCGGAGAAGCCAGCGTCCGCAGGTACCAGTGCAGCCGTAACTGCCACTTGTTTCAGCAAATCTTCGTCGCGAAGCAACTCAACTTCGGAATTCAATTCTTCTTCCGTGATGCCGGGGCGAGTGAAATCCATTGTGGTGCTGGGCTGCGACGAAATGACCGGGTCGAGGCGCCCGTGCCGGAGCAAGACTTTGAAGTGCGATTCGTAGCGCGCGGAAAACAACACCACAACCATTGTCGCCAGGAAGATCAGTCCAAACGAAGCCGCCACCAGCTTCGGGCGACGGAACAGCGTCGCCGCGATTTCTCGCGGAGTGGGTGACTGCGGGAGCGAAGAACTTCCCTTGAACTCGTTGGTCATGATCAGTTCCAGTGCGATCAACCAAAAGCGTGTTGGGGAACACGCTGGGCGCTTGGTTTGAGATTGATGAGGGTTGCTACTCCTTATATTTAGAATTGCAATGGGTTCATATACCAGCTCAACGAATTGTTCGGCACGAACTTGCGAATCTTCGAAATCCGGCTCTGCGGCACAAAAACAAAATCACCTGGCCTGAGGTGCATGTCTTCCCGCAAGTCGTGACCATCCAGCATCTTCTTCAGGTTCAGCACGTGGGTTTCCGCCACGTCCGCGGAGACCCGGCGAAACAGCAGCACCTGTGAATGGCGAGCCTGCTGCGTAAAGCCGCCCGCAATCGCGATTGCCTCGTTGATCGTCAGGTCTCCGCGGAGTTCGTACTTTCCCGGTTTTGACACTTCCCCCGAGGCCAGAAAATAGGGCTTGTTGAACTCCTTCAAGGTCAGCGATATTACGGGTTCATGCAGGAAACCGCGGTATGCGTCAGCGATCACTCGCTGCAGTTGTGGCAAGGTGAGCCCCTCCGCGAGAACTGCACCAGCACCTCTCAAGGCAACAAAACCATCCGGTTGAACCGTCAAACTCTGGTTGAATTCCGGTAAGAACGTGAAGTTCGCGTCCACCACGTCTGATTTGGAAAGCCGATAAAGCGGATGACGTTCCCCTCCGAGTGCAGGATCTCCCATGCCACCCGCTTTGTCGGGCTGCGTGACCACTTCGCTCCTGGAGGCTCCGTTCCCAGCCGGCTCCGGGTTCTGCGAGCTCTCCGCCACAAACTTTCCCAGTGGCGAAGCAGAACTTCCAGAGACCTGCACTGGCGACGCGGCAGTGTCCTGAGCGGTGGTGATCACGGTCAGCTGAAGGCTGAGCAAGCCCGCAGCCACCAAAACAGCGTGTTGTACTACTGCATTCATCTCCGTACTCTCGCCGCTGCTCTGAGCGGCGACTGTTCAGCTCGGGCGTTTGAGCTGTTGCGAACACCTTAGTGTTTCGGATTGAACTCAACAAGACTTGGAAAGTGCTGCCCACAGTAGTACAGGGCACGGCTCGCCCACGGGGATTGTGACGAATCGATGCAAAGTCACGAGGGGCAAGGCTTTGCAGGTCTTTCCAAATCGACCAGCGCGAATGGTTTGCCTCAAAAGTGGTGCACAATGGTAGGTCCTCGAAAGTAGGTACTCGAAAAACGATTTGTCACAATCTGGGTGTGACCGTGCCTACATCCGTTCCGTCCCCTTTGGAGCATGATTTAGAGGTGAAACCCAAGCGTACTGCCCAACCTGTTTCGATATCCTCACCCGCCAAAGCAGAACTCGTGCGCGTGCTGGTCGCTGAGTCGGGACCCCTACAGTCGCAACTGTTGACGCGCGCCTTACGCAGCCGACGGGACTTACAGGTATTTTCAGCAGATCTCAACACCGGAGCACTCGACAAATTTCTTCAATCAAATAAGGCGGACGTTGTGCTCATTGCGGGAAGCCATCTTGCGGACCTGAGCTTGCTGCGGTGGCTGCATATTTCCTACCCGAAACTTGCCCCGGTTGTTCTGATCGACAAGGAAGATCGCGACCAGATTGTGAATGCTTTGCGCACCGGTGCGCGCGGCATCTTCCTCTTTACGCAGTCACCCTTTCGCTCGCTCTGCAAATGTATCCATTGTGTTTCGCGGGGAGAAATCTGGCTCAACAATCAGCACACCGCCTACATGCTGGATGCGCTCTCCGAAGGTCCGATGTTGCGGGTAGTCAATGCGAACGGCCGATCCCTGCTGACTCCGCGCGAAGAGCAGGTAGTCGCCCTCGTGGCGGACGGTATGAGCAATCGCGATGTCGCTGGCGAATTGGGACTAAGCGAACATACGGTCAAGAAATATCTGCTTCGCATCTTTGACAAGCTTGGCATTTCCAGCCGGGTCGAACTCGTTCTCTACGCCATGTCACACGGCGAAAACCGGCCGGCTGAGTGGATGCCGAGCAGTGCCTAGAACCCTTGCCAGCGTTTCACTTGCGGATACAATGACTGCATGACAAGACTTGAGGTGGCCGCGCGGTGAGCCAATCCCCCTCCGGTGTGAGGCGCCGATGGACCGTGATTGCTTCCGGCCTTCTTCTTCTCGCCCTGGCACTGGTCGTCATCTACACGCGAAGGAGCGCTCTGCTCAGTCCGATCGCTCTGGTGGTGGTGGCGGCCATCGGATTTGCGGCGCTGCTTCTTCAAGTCTGGTTTCGCCGCGACCTGCCGAATGTGCGCTCGTATCTGGGACTGAACATCCTGGGTGTTCTGTTTGCCCTGGCTTCGGTCCTCGCCGACTACTTCCACATTCGCCCGCAGGTGCTCGATCTCGTGGCATTCGGCGCGGTCGTTTGCTTTGGCATCAGCGGATCTCTCATCCTGCATACCTTGCGCCGCAAGCCATACCAATCTCCTCCGCCGACTCCTAAGTCAGACCAATAGTCGTCGCAGGCCCCTCTGCGAGCACTATCCGGCTACAATGCAATTTATGCGCGTCACCGTATTTGGATCCTCGGGACTGCTGGGTCAGGATTTGGTACGTGCTCTCGCCGGGGAGAACGTGACAGCGCTCTCTTCGAAAGATGCCGACCTTCGTGACCGCGCGCGTATCCTCGAGAGCGTTCGCAATTCCCGCCCGGACTGGATCATCCTCTCCGCTGCCTATACCGATGTGGATGGTTGCGAGTCGAATCGTGACCTGGCGTTGGCCGTTAACTGCGAAGGAGCGGTACATGTGGCGCAGGCGGCGCAAGCGACTGGTGCGCACCTGTTGTTTGTAAGCACGGATTACGTTTTCGACGGCACCAAGGCTTCACCCTACGAAATCGACGACGTCCGAAATCCGATCAACATGTATGGCGAAACCAAGGCGCGGGCCGAGAAGCGTCTGTTGGAAATTCTGCCCGAAGTCTGCATAGCGCGGACGTCATGGCTTTTCGGCCACGGCGGCAAATGTTTCCCGGCCACGATCCTGAAACTGGCAATGAGCCGCCCGGAAATCTCCGTGGTGAATGATCAGCGCGGCTCACCAACATTCACCGTTGATCTTGCCCTCGCTTTGGTAGAACTTTGCCGCAAGAGTGCACGTGGCATTGTGCATGTCACGGGGGCTGGAGATTGCACATGGTTCGATTTCGCTGGCGCACTTGTGAAGACATCCGCGCTGCCGGTAGCCGTGAAGCAGGTCACGACCGCTGAGTTCCCGCGCCCAGCCCGCCGCCCCGCATACTCCGTCTTGTCGCCGGCAAGCTTGCAAGCTTATAAAATCCGGATGCCCGATTGGCGCGATGCTGTGCGACGTTATCTGCGAGAAGCCCAAACCTCTTAGCCTCAAAAAAAACGAAGCGTGGTTTTATCCACGCTCCGGTGTTAGCCCTATGGTGCGAATCACCTCGGGTAAATTGCTGTCACAAGAAGCAGTCCTATTGGTTTTCAACGTACAAGAAGAAATACGGAGCTCCGCCGTTGCTGCCTGACGGCAGCGTCTTCTTTGCCTTGATCTTCGTTTGATCCCCACCGACATACCATCCGCTCAGGCTGCCCTGCCCATAAGACGTGCGGGCTGCCGAGATGCTCCCGTTGTTGGAATCATTCACGAAATAGACCGCGAAGTAGTAATCATTCAGGGTTGAGAGCGCGCCCTTGATCGGGTCGAGTTTGATGATGCAGGGGTTGGCCAGGGAAACCGGCTGGTTGGGGCAGACGGAAGTGCTGGTTAGGTTGATGGTCGGATTGGCCACACCCCCGAGCGTGACCTTCTTCGCCGAAAGCACGGTGCTGCTGCTCGGCGCGGTTTTGTAGAGCACCATGTTGCCGACGTCTGCCGTGGATCCGCCCACAAAACCTATGTAGAGGTTGTTTGCGGTCGCTTTCACACCAAACAGCCCAGATCCTGGTATCAGTGTCAGCGCGGTGAAGTCGCTCCAGCTCGAGCTTCCGACGCTGATCGATCCCACACCATCGGTCAAGTTAGTTAACGCGGCCGCCGGGGCCTCGTCCTGCGCCAAAACGCTCGTCGCCATCAATGACACAACGAGAGCCAACATTGCAATTCTGCAGAAGTTCTTCATTCGGAATCTCCCTCTTTGGCAAATTTGTGTTTTCAGTTTCGACGACGCTCTAGTTACTTCTCACGAACATGAGAAAGTACGGCGACTGGCTCAACCCGCTTGGAATGGATTGGCCGACCGTAAGCTGCGTTTCGTCGGCTGCGATATACCATCCGGTGAGGCTGCTCATGTAGTTGTTCGGTACTGTTGCGCCCACCGCCGAGTTGTTCGAATCGTTGGCTTTGAAGTAAACCACCAGGTAGTAGTCGGACAAGGCCGAGAGTGTCACCGTCACCGGATCCAGCCGCACGATACAGGGGCTGGCGGCCGAGAGCGGCTGCACCTTGCAAACGGTCGTGGAACCGAGGTTGATGGATGGGTTAGAGACTCCGCCGTAGGTTACAGGCGTGACGGCGGTGATTTTCAGGCTGTTCCGTGCCGTCGTGTACAGAACCATGTTGCTGATATCCGTGGTCGTCCCCGCCGTGAAGCCGAGATAGAAAGCAGCGGTTGAGCTAGTGACGGGGATCAACCCTCCGCCCGGAATTTGGTTGAGCGTGGAGTAGCCGCTCCAGCTGTTGCTGCTGCTGACCGGCCCGACCACGCCGCGCACCAGGTTAAGCGGCGCCTTGGCTGGTGGGACCTGCGAAAATCCGGCCGCCGTAACCGCGAATATCAGAAGAGTCAGTACTGCGAACTTCCGGAAAATCTTCATGAAAAGCTCCTCGATTCAAAAGTTGTGTTCCGCGTTCCGGTGCCCGTACCAAGCTCCCTAGTTATTCATTACGTACATGAGGAAGAAGGAGTGGTTCGAGGTGACGACCGGTATGGATTGACCGACAGCTAGGTGTGTCTCGTCCGTGCCACTGACATAGGCCCCGCTGAAACTGGCCCCGGTTCCGTTCGGATATGCGCCGCCGATTGCCGCGTTGTTTGAGTCATTGGCGAAGAACAGCACAAGGTAGTAATCCGAAGCAGGCGACAGCGTGACCGCCAGCGGATCGAACTTCACAATGCACGGGTTTGTACTGGATAGCGGCTGCACGGGACACACGGAAGTGCTCGATAGGTTGATGCTCGGATTGGACACGCCCCCGAGTTTCACCGGTGTGACAGCGGTTATCTTCTGACTTCCTCGTGCCGTGGTGTAGAGCACGATGTTGCTGATGTCGGCGGTGGTACCGGCGGTAAATCCAAAATAAAACACAGTGTTCGAACTGCTGATCGGGAAGAGTCCGGATCCCGGAATCTCGTTGAGCAGAGAGTAATTTGCCCATGAGCCACTATTGCCGAGGGGTCCAACGACTCCGCGCACTAGGTTTTGGGTTGTCGCAGCCGGGTCGACCGGGTTCTGCGAAAAGGCGAGCGCTGAGAGCGCGGCCAGTAGGCAAAGCAATGCTGCATACCTGCAAACACTTTTCACTAAGACCTCCAGAGACACGTAGAGAGATGGTTTTACTTTAGGTCGTTCTCGAGGGAAGGAAGGGACTGCGTACTCTACTGCGCGGAATCGCCGTACTGGCGCCGCGTTTAGCTTGAAAGCACTGTACCACAAAATGAGTTGGTCGAGCTTCGCTCGCCCACAAATATTTTCGAAACATCCTGAGAACGGAAATGCTCAGCGTACTGGAGTCATCTGCTGGTAGTTCCCGTTCAGATATTTGTTTGGATCGAGATTTGGATTGTCAGTGTGTACGAACCTTCCGTACCCGTCTGTCCAGTGATAGTTGTAGTCGGTGTACTGATCGCTAACCTGCCCAAACTGATCCTGCATATGCTCTGTGCCGCGGATACCTTGATCGAACGCGTCTGCATTCTTGTAGAACTCTTCGTTCGAACTGGCATTGTAGGAAGATGAGGCAGCCGCGCTCTGTGCACGACTCGCGGCAAGTCCGGCGTCGATGTGCTGCAAAAACGCATCGTTCTGCGCTGAGATCTGCCGGCTCCGTTCCCCGGCGGCGCGGATATTGGCATAGCCTTGTGCCATGGCGCGGTTGTAATAGTCCGTCTGCATCTTCTGCACTTCGCCGTAGCGCTTCTGCCATGCTGGATTCGGCTCAACGGACGTAGCGATGAAACCGAGCAGCGGCCGAGCGGATTCCAGTTTCCCGGATTTAGCTCCAAGACTGTGAACCAGGAACATCTGCCGGTGGTATTCCGCACCGGGCATCTGCGCATTCTGCGACGGAATTGTGACCAGTTGCGGCATGAAGGCGTAGAACTCCTCGTCCACCGAACTGCCGTCGAGTTCGTACTGAACGCGCATGCAGATACCTTCTCCGGGCGGCCACGACGCTCCATTCAAATGCGAGAATGCCTTCGGCAAATTGTTTACCGGGCGATATCCCAGGATGTGAAGGTTCTTTGCGTTGCGGCGGTTGGGAGCGATCACGTAGCGCACCATCGCCTCGGGCAAAGTGATATTCGGATGGTGGATTCCGCCAATACCACCCGGACCCAGCGGGGCGCGATCATGCGCGCGGTCCAGCCAGACAAAAAACTCCGCCGGATAGAATTCCGTCCAACTGCTACCATCCGGAGCTTCGAGGCGGGCGCTGACGTATACCGGCTGATAGAAGTCGTTGTATCTCCAGGTGACTTGACTCGTCGTTTTCCAGTCCTGCGGCGCCGCCACGCGGCTCACGACCAGTCCTTGCTTTTCGTCCATGACTTCGAACGGGTGAAATTTGGTTTTCAGGGCGGTGGCACTCGTTGCGGGTTGCGCCGCTTTCGCAGGCGCCGTTTTTGCTACGCTTCCGGTTTGAGGTTTGGGGTGTGAGGTTTGGGCGGAAGACCACGAATTGCACACCCAACAGGCGATGCTGAGTGCGCAAATCGTGAACGTAGCTGTCCGCGTTCTCGGTTCCACTATGTTGATATGCCCCATCTTCACCTCGGAATATGCTTGGAGAAGCCTTCAGCGAATGTGTCTCCAATGAGAATACTCTGGAGCGCGGCCTCCCCGCCTCGCCCCAGAGCATTCTCGCGTACAACCTTGCAGGATCCAAAACGGCCTGTAGTTGTTTCGGACCCTCGACCGCGGCGCCGAGACTGTTTTTCGGATTGAGCTTCGGTGCTGTTTAGCGATCGCAAATCTCAATTTTTCGTGCAATCCCCGGGAACGTGTCCGCGACGGAGCAACAGAAAACCGGAGCGCGCATTCCCCCGCGCTCCGGCACCGCCACCAGGAGACCAGTGGCGGTGCGAACTTCGAGTCGCGCTCCAGCTACGGCACCTGGAACGTCACGTTGCTCGAAAGCGTGCCGCTGGGTGTGACCACCTGAACCACACCCGACGTGGCGCCGACGGGTACGTTGGTCGTGATTTCGGAACTGGACACCACCTTGAAAGTGGCCGCCGTCCCGTTAAATGTGACGCTCGTCGTGCCGGTCAAACTCGTTCCCAGAATCTTGACGGCTGCTTTCGCCTTGCCGGATGTCGGCAGTGTTTCCACAAACGGGCCGAGACCCATGTTCATACTAAAGACAGTGCCGACGCATACGGGGCTGCAGACTGGCCAGCCAGGGCCGCCGTTGCTCATTGTCCCGTAGATAGTCCCATTGGTGTCCTGCATCAGCATTCCGCCGCCGTTTGGGCCAGATCCGTCCGTGCCATCGAAGTTGTGCAGCGTAGTCAGCGTTCCCCCGGGTGTCATTTGGAAGATTGTGCCCTGGTTGCTGACTCCGCCGGACCACGTTATCCCGTAAAAATTCCCATCGTTAGCCAGATAGATGTTCGCGGGTTGAGCGCCGTCCGCGCAACTTTGCAGGTTGCAGAAGTTGTAAAGCGTGGTCAGCGCGCCGCTTGGTGTGACGGTGAAAAAGGTGCCTCCGGGGCTGTATTTGCCGCTGCCGCCGCTATACGTTGCTCCATAGAAATTCCCGCCATCGCCCTTGACCAGCGCCGAGCTTGGAGGAGTGAACCCCGGAAAGCTGTAAAGCGTTGTCAAAGTTCCAGTCGGCGTGATCTTGAAAATCGTGCCATACCCGGCGTTGACGCCATCGCTTCCGCCGCTGGATGTCGTCCCGTACAGATTCCCGTCGCTGCCTTGAACCAAGGCAAAGTTGGGCTGAGCGCCATCGATGCAGACGCCATTTTGGTAGTTTGAGCAAAAGGAATAAAGGGTCGTCACTTTGCCAGCTGCGGACATCTTGAAGACAGTACCCTGATTATTGGCCCCGCCGTTCTTTGTTGTACCGTAAAAATTGCCATTGGCGAGAACCAGCGACGCGACAGAAATGTTGTTGGCGTTGGTGTAGAGCACTTTCAACTTGCCGCGCGCGTTAAGTCGGATAGTTTCGCCATCCAGAGCTGGCCCGTAAAAACTCCCATTGGTTCCCAGGACCAAATTCGCCGAAGGTGCTTGGGCCGCCCTGCAGGCTCCCACGTCGAAAAAATTGCAGAGCGTCTTCTCGGTCCCGCTCGTGCTGATTCTAAAGAACGTGCCCGCGCCGAACTGATCCCCTCCCGCTTCCGTTACGCCATACAAATTTCCATCGACACCCTGCACCAGCCCCTGAGGATAGGCACCATTTGATCCTTGAAACGGGTAGAGCGTGGTGAAAGTCTGAGCCTGTACGGGAACAATGACTCCGGCGAACATGATGGTTGCGAAGAGCATGGTCAGAAACATTGACGCCACGCCTGAGTGTTTTGCTTTACGATGATTCCACTTCATTGTTGTCTCCTCAGAATGAATCGCGTTTTCAGTTTTTTTTAATGGCTCATACCGCACTTCTGCCATCGAGTTGTCTTTGAGTCGCACGCTTACGGCGTCCGCAAGAAGCCGTGAACCACGTTGCCCGAGTCGATGTAGTAGCCGGTTATGTCGCCCGCCGTGTTGATCGTGCCGCCAGCGGTTCCCTGACCTGAACCCGTGCCTGCCCCTGGTGCGCTGAAACTTGTGATCGTGCCGGTTTTCGAGCGCACAAATCCGTGAGCCACCGTCGCCGAGTCCAAGTAGGTTCCCGCGATCGTCCCTGCCGTGTTGATATCCACGCCTAGCGTTCCCTGGCCCTTGCCCGTACCGGCGCCCGCAGCGTCGATTGCGGTGATAACGCCGCTTTTCGACCGCACGAAACCGTGGATCACGATCGCTGAGTCCACGTAGTAGCCCGTGATCATGCCGGATGTATTGATGCCGCCAGCCCGCGTTCCCTGGTTTTTGCCTGTACCTGCGCCCGGCGCGTCAAAGGTGGTGATGACGCCGGTTTTCGAGCGCACGAAGCCGTGATTTACACCGGCGGAATCAACGTATCCTCCCGTGACCGCTCCCGACGTGTTGATACCACCTGCAATAGTTCCTTGCCCGCTGCCCGTGCCTGCACCCGGAGCGTCAAATGAGGTGATCGTGCCGGTTTTCGAACGTACGAATCCATGAAACACGCCAGCGGAGTCGATATAGCGGCCCGCGATTGCCCCGGATGTGTTGATCAAACCAGTGATGGTCCCCTGGCCGGAGAGAGTGCCGGCGCCCGGAGCGTCGAAAGTTGTGATCGTGCCGGTTTTCGAACGCACAAATCCGTGATACACACCGCCGGAATCGACATACCGGCCGGTGATCGTACCGGCGGTGTTGATCGCAGCGTCGCTGGTTCCCTGGCCGGAAAGAGTGCCGGCGCCCGGAGCATCGAAAGTCGTAAAGACGCCACCGGTCGAGCGCACGAAGGCGTGACGCACGCCGGCGGAGTCGATGTAGTCACCCGCAATCGTTCCGGCGGTGTTGACACTGTCGCCATGAGTTCCTTGCCCACTGCCGGAGCCTGCGCCCGGAGCGTCGAAGGTGATGATGGTTTGAGCCGGAGAAGGGATCGCCGCCGCTGCACACACGAGAGCGACAAGAAGAACACCCTTCAGACCTTGCATTGTTCGTGACGATTTAGAGAAAGAAACGGGCGCGGTGGGCACCAGCCTGGACGAGTCCGGTGCGTGGAAATGGTGAAGGGCTGAGTTCATTAGTTGTTATCTCCTGGAAGAAATCTTTATGGGGTGATTGCAAAACTACCGTGTGGAGGATCGGTGCCCCCCACATCCGCAGCGACTTTGCCTCGGAATGAACGACGCGGTCAATGGTCGAGGCATAGCGCGTGGATGGCGGTTATCTAGCGAGGTAAAGCTTTGTTGAACACGAACTTAGGTGAACTTATAGCCTGAGATCAGCACCCCATACGCAATCCCAAATGGCGGTTCTCCGGCGCCTCTCTAAGTGGTAAACTCAAGGCTCCCCCACCCATAGTCTTTATGAGTTCTCCACAGGCCCCTCTGGCCCTTGTTCGCTTCGGTGTATTCGAGGCGGATCTCCGTGCGGGGGAACTTCGGCGCAATGGCACTAAGGTGCGTGTTCAGGACCTGCCGTTTCGGGCGCTTACATTGCTGCTGACTCGCCCCGGGGAAGTCATCACCCGCGAGGAGTTTCGCCAGGCACTCTGGCCTTCCGATGTATTTGTGGACTTCGAGCAAGGCATCAGCAGTGCGGTCATGCGGTTGCGTGATGCATTAGGAGACTCCGCCGACAACCCGATTTTTATTCAAACCATCGAGCGCCGAGGCTATCGCTGGATCGGGCCGATCATCAGTTCAACCCCCGAACCTCTAGTGCTGGATCCGGTCCAGACACCGCCCGGCCGAACCTCAGTTGAACGCACGCCCACGCCGCGGAACGCCGAAAGCGAAACGAAGGACGAGTCGGGAAGCCGGGATTTTACGGCTCGCTACGAAATTGGATTGACGGCGCGCTCTCAGAAACGCCAATCACGACTGGGCCTATGGCTGGCTCTCGCGATTGTTGCCGCACTGGGTCTAGCCGCTTTCTTCCTGTGGCGAGGGCGCGCCGCTGCCCCGATTTCTTCGATTGCAGTCCTTCCCTTCGACAATCTCAGTGCTCCCGCCTTCAATGATGCTTTCAGTGATGGACTCACCGATGAAGTCGCGGCCTCGGTCTCTCACCTGGATGGGGTCCGAGTCGCAGGGCGCCGGTCCGCCTATGTATTCAAAGGCAAACACGACGACCTACGCGATATTGGCTCTCGGTTGAATGTCGAAGCTGTGGTGGAAGGCAGTGTGCAGCGCGCCGCCGATCGTACTCACGTTACGGTGGAACTGAATCGTACGCGCGACGGCTTCACCATTTGGAGCCAGACCTATGACGGCACAACCAGCGACTGGATGCAGATCGAATCGCAGATCGCCGGCTCAATTGCGCGGGCACTGGCGCGCAACATTTCCGCCAAAGATTCACCGGCAACTCACGATCCCGAAGCCCACGCGTTGTACCTGGAAGCACGCTACCAGTGGAACCAGCGAAATTTTCCTTCAGAACTCAAGAGCGTGGATCTGCTGCAGCAAGCGATTGCACGCGATCCCAACTATGCCCTGGCATGGGCGGCCTTGGCGGATTCGCTGATTGCCATCGGCGATGTTGAAGAAGTGGATCCGGCCTCGTATATTCCGCGTGCTCGCGAGGCCGCTCTTAAAGCTTTGCAACTCGACCCTTCGCTGGCCGAACCGCATGCCGCGTTGGGCATGGTTGCCTGTCATTACGACTTCGACTGGCCCACCGCCGAACGCGAATACAAGAAGGCATTCGAGTTGAACCCGAGCTACGCCAGCGCTCATCAGTATTACGCTCTCGGACTGATGGCGCATGGCCGCTTTGCCGAAGCCGAAGCGCAGCTCGACATCGCCCGGCGCCTGGACCCGCTGGCTCTCATTGTCGATGTTGATCTCGCGCTTCTTCGCAAGTTTCAGCGCAATTCCGATGGAGTGATTGCGGTTTCGAAAGGCATCCTGCAACGGGACCCTAACTATCACCTTGGTTACAGCATGCTGACTACCGGCTACTTACTCGCGCATCGCTGGGATGAGTGGCGGGCTGCTGACGCGAAAGAGCACCAGGATGACTTCCTGACCGCTTTGGTGAACGGGCACCCGGAGGAAATTGAGCGCGCTCTCGGCAAGGTGACGGATCAGGCGAAAGCTGGCGCTCGTCGGCCCTATGACGCTGCGCACTATGCGTTATTGAAGGGAGACCACTCCCTCGCACTCGACTGGCTGGAAAAATCGTATCAGCATCACGACTACTGGTTGTTATTCGTCAACGTTGATCCAGAGTACGATGCAATCCGCTCCGAGCCGCGGTTCCAGGCGATCGTTCACCGCCTTGGTGTTGGCTAGACCGGTTCTCGCCAGCGCCCCTACGCGGTTCCCTCCATCAAACGTTCCGTCAGTTCTGTGGTGTCATCCGCTCGTAGTCGTGCCCGTCGTTCGGAGGATTCGGACTCTCGCTCGGCACGTACTGCCCGGTCTCAAGGTTGTGATAGTAGTAGCGTGCGGTCGGCAACTCTCTGGATTCGCCGTTCTCGTCGCGATAGAGCGATGTTCCACGAATCGCGCCACGGTCCCAGTTGTCCACGGCGTCCGTCCCGTCGTCGCCAGAAGTGGAGCGCCGATCAGAGGATGGTGCAGTTCCACTCGACGAACCGGGCTGCGGTATACCCTGGATCTGGAAAAGCGTCGAGCGCCAATCTCCGCTCTTCAGTCGGTAGATCTCGGTTTCCACGAACGCGACCTGAGCGGCGATTTGCTCCATCTGCCGTTGGCAAGGAAGCTCGCCCATCATCGACGTCCCTCCGTTCATCAGCATGGCAGCGGTTTGGTTTTGCTGCTGTGTCACCTCCGCCTGGCACTGTTGAAAGGTGCCTATCAACTGCTGATCCTGGGCCTCCAACTGCCGCAGCAGCTGATCTCTCTGTTCTTCCTCGTTCGCCGTTCGGTCACCGCCACCCCTCGCATTCTGCTCGAAGGAGCTTCCGCCCCGGACCGCGCCCGGTACCACCTCGCTCTGTTCCAACGGCTTCGGCTCCGAACGCGTCGTTACATAAACAAAGAGCACGAAGATACTCCCGAGTACGATCTTCGCGAACATTGGCATCGCTTTCAACTTTGGCCACATGCAACCCTCCCGATCGGTGTCTCTCGCGACGACTGGTGTTCCTGCCGAGTTGGTGAAAACTCAGTAAGAAGACGTGACGTTTCCACGAATGTTCTGGGACTTGCATCGCAACAATCTCCTCTTGGCTTGTATTGCGCCGTCTGCGCGAGAATGGAATAATCCGGAGCGCGAAACCCCTCTTTCGCGCCCCGGCACCGCCAGCCAGGAGACCCCGCAGCGGTGAAATTGTTTCCTCAACGACGGTCGCCTATTTCGTAACCGTGAGCTTCACCGCGCTCTTGAGCGTGCCCGAAGGCGTGGTGACAGTGACGTATCCCTTGGTTGCGCCCGCTGGAATCGTCGCTGTCATGTAGGTATCGCTCATGACGGAGAAGTTGGCCGCGACGCCGTTGAATGAAACCCCATTCGTTCCGGTGAGTCCAACGCCGAAGATGCCGATGGACGTGCCAATCTTGCCTTTCGGCAACTGCAGGATGATGTACGGCTTCAAGCCGGTGTTCAGACCGTAGAACATTCCGCGGCCGACTTCGCCGCCTTGAGCATTCGTGCCGTAGAAAGTTCCGTTCGGATGCAGCAGCATGGGCGAACTGAGATAGCATCCGTCTTCGGTCCCCTGTGCGCATGCCGCCGCCTGGAGGTCGTAGAGATCGGTGTAAACGCCTTTCGTCGTGATCTTGAACAGGCTCTCGGGGCCGTAGCCACCCATGTTGAAGGTCAGCGAGGGTGCGTAGAAGCTGCCATCGCTACCGAGCGTCAGCGGGTAGGTGGGGAAGCCTGCGTTGTCAACGTGAAAATTGAAGTTTTTCAGCACTTTGATCTTGCCTTTGCTGACAAGTTGGAAGATCGTTCCGTGGGCGTACGTGCCCCCGTAGTAAGTCGTACCGTAGAATTTCCCATCGGCGCCCTGGGTCACGCCCGCCACAGGGTTATAAGGACCAGTGTTGGGAAAGCTGTAAAACAATGTGACTTTTCCCTTGGGAGTAATCATGTAGACGGTGCCGCCGTTGTAGTCGGTGGGGTATCCGCCGGCTTGGCTCGTTCCATAAAAGTTGCCATTGGCACCGACAGTGAGAGGCCCGCTTGGCTCGCCGGGCTCATTTGCCGCGGAGCCCTTGAACACGTGGAGTGTAGTGAACTTGCCGGCTGGCGTGATCTGAAAGAACGTTCCCCAACCAGTGTCGCAATACCCGGAACCAAAGGTTGTGCCGTAGAGATTTCCGTCTGTGCCTAACGTCAAAGGACTGGGTTTCCACGTGGTCCCACAGTAGGGGAAGGAATACAGAATAGTGAACTTTGCGCTGCTAGGATCGAACTTGAAGATTATCCCGCCGTTACCGTTGAACCCGTTCCACTGGTCGCACGTGCCGTAGAAAAGTCCGTCAGCGCCCAGGGTCAGGCCGCTGTAGCACACGGTTCCATAGGGGTAGGTTCCGGACCACCACAGCATGCTCTGCGCGCCGCCCGGCGTGATTTGGTAGATGCCCGAGTAATTCTGGTTAATGGTGCCGTAGAATTTTCCGTCCCGTCCGAGCGCGAGTTGTCCATAGGGCCCGTTTTGCGACGAATCAAGTACGCCGAAGTTGTAAAGCGGGGTGTAGGTTTGTGCCTGCGCCGGAATCGAGATTCCTGCCAACGTGACCAGAACGGCGAGCATGGTGAGCGCGACTGCGGTCATGCCCGAGTGTTTCTGCTGCCGGTAGATTGAGTTCATACAAAAGTCTCCTGGGAAATCAGACTGCTTACGATTGTTCCTGGAAGAAATCTTCAGTCTGTGAAATCCGCGCCGAGTGTCGTCCCGAAGGTGAGCCAAGGTCAGTGATAAGGAAATGATTTCCGTGCGACTTGCATGCGACGCGATAAAGACCGTGCTTGCAGCCTGTTAGACACGTCGATTGTCTGGCGGAGCGACGGCAAGAGAGGGCGCGAAACTGCCAGTTCGAAGCGATTCTACGGGTGTTAAAATAATCCTCTCCCCCATGAGGCCGTTTTCCTATGGGCCCTGCGCAGTTGTCTCCGGCACTCATCCGGTTTGGTGTGTTCGAAGCTGACTTTTGTGTCGGCGAGTTGCGCCGCAACGGAGTTAGGGTCCGGATCCAGGACCTGCCGTTTCGGGCATTGGCGGTCCTCGTGAGCCACCCAAACGAAATCGTGACTCGCGACGAGCTTCGCCAGGAGCTCTGGCCCAACGACGTCTTTGTAGATTTCGATCGTGGAATCAGCAGCGCCATCAAGCGTCTGCGTGATGCCCTTGGAGACTCCGCCGACAACCCGGTCTTCGTTGAGACGGTCGAACGCCGGGGCTATCGCTGGATCGGACCGATCCGCATAGCTGAATCGTCTTTGGAAGGCGACGCCGTGCCGCTGGATGCGCCGCGAATCTCGCGACCCTCTCCGTGGCGCAAGCTGGTTTTTGCGGTTCCACTCCTCGCCCTGTTGCTCGCAGTGTGGATGTTTCGCACCGGGTATCGCAGTGCCCAGATCAGCGCAAAGGCCAAGGAGGCAAAATCGGCAAGCCGTTCGCACAATGCCGCCAACCCAGAAGCCGAAGACCTGTACCTGAAAGGTCGCTTCTACTGGAGTAAACGCACGCCAGAGAGCCTGAACCAGGCTGTGGACGCCTTCACGCAAGCAATCGTTCACGATCCTGACTACGCTCCGGCGTACATGGGCTTAGCGGACTGCTACAACTTGCTGCGCGAGTATTCCGCGATGCCGGCACGCGAGGCGTATTCGCGCGCCTTGTCGGCGGCGAAGAGAGCAGTCGAACTGGACGATCAATCTTCCGAAGGGCATGCCTCGCTGGCCTTTGTGACTTTCTACGGCATGTGGGACGTGAACGCTGCGGAACGGGAATTCCGCCGAGCTGTCGAACTCGATCCCAACAACGCCAAGGCGCACCATTGGTACGCTACTTTTCTTCAAACCATTGGTCGACACGAAGAATCGTTGATAGAGATAGAACGCGCTCGGCAACTCGACCCGAACTCCTCTTCCGTTGTCGCCGACAAAGGCCGCTTGCTGTGGGCCGCCGGACGCCACGACGAAGCCCTGCAGTTGCTGAAACAAATCGAGGCCGCCGACCCAAACTTTGCTTCGCCGCACCGTTACCTGAAATACGCCTACTTCGAAACCGGCGACTATCCAAACTACCTGGCGGAGGTCAGAAAAGAAGCGGTCGTTACGCACCGGGACGCGGAACTGGGCGTCGCTGAGGCGGCAGCCAAGGGCTTTGCCGAGCACGGCGAACAGGGATTGCTCGAATCCCAACTGCGCGTACAACAGAAACTCTATGAGCGGGGGATCTTGTCCGCTTACTGGCTGGCCCAAACCGAAAACCGCCTCGGGCGCACCCAGGACGCGCTCAACTACCTGAAGGTCTGTGCCGAATCACACGACGAGGCTTTTCTGCTGCTGGAGGAAGACTCGACTTTCAGGAACCTCCGTGACAACCCAACCTTCCAGCAGCTCCTGGCAAAACTCGCCCTGCCTGCACCCAGGTAGAACCACTGGGTCGCGCTACCCTGAAAACCACGCCCAACAAGCGTTTCAGCTCGGAAAATCTTTGCACCATGCTCCAAGGCAAAGGATTCCTATCCCGAATCCGACCGTTTCCTTTGCCTGGATTGCGTGCTAGACTTCCGCCATCGAATTGGTGAGCACCCCCGGCTCACCCCGCGTTCCGACTAGCCCAAGGAGGCTTTCGTGAAACTGGCCCGCGTAGCGAACTTCGTCCTACTCCTGCCCCTGTCGCTTTCACTATATGCAGCCGCGCAGGATTCCACTACCCATCATGTCGCCGCCCGAATTCCAGTGACCTCCGGGAGCCAGGAGCTTTCCGCCGAACGTCCCTTCGTTCCGCCGGTCGAAACCGCGAAGCCGAGCACGGGAACGCCCGGCAATACCTGGACTCTGCTTGCCAACATTCCCGGCGCAGTGATCCACGACATTTCTTTCTCCAGCGCGACCACGGGCTACGCTGCCGCAGAAGGTGGCCAGGTTTGGAAGACGACCAATGGCGGAAAGAACTGGACCGAAGTCCTCAATGCGGGCTTTCCTTACTATTTTTACGGCGTCAATGCGGTGACCGCAAAAGACATTGTTGTTTCCGGCTTTTACGATTCGTCGACCTTCTACGGCCTGATTCGCTGGAGCCACGACGGCGGCAAAACCTGGGGCAATGACGTCGTCGTAACCAATACGGGTTGGTCGCAGCGCGTACGCTTCCAGAAGAAGAAAAATGGTTTGATCCTCGACCTGATCAACGGTGCAACCAACACGTCCCAGTACACAAGCAACGGTGGCGCCACGGCCGGTGACTGGACAAGCGTGGTAGACGATCCCAGCGGAGCCTGGTTTGGGCTCCAATTCAGTTTCCTCAAAAACCTCCACGCCCGCGCTTCTGGCATCGATTTCTGCACCAGTATGAATGGCGGCGCGAAATGGAGTTGTGGTCCCAGCGTGGACTCGGTGTTCGATGGCGAGACTTTCTTCCTAAACGAAAAGCTCGGTTGGGTTGCGGCCGGAGAAATCTCTCCCAACGTTGAAGGTTGGGTTCACGTGACCACCGATGGCGGCAAAACCTGGAGCGGTCGCACTCTCGACAGCCCCTGGCCCATTCGCCAACTTCTGTTCCTCAACGCTAAAACCGGTTGGGCCGCGGGCGGCAATATCTACACCGGCGTGGGCGGCATTTATTTCTCCGCCGACGGCGGCAACACTTGGTCTCTCGATGTCAGCACTGGTTCTGAGATGGATGCATGCGACTCCAAACCCACGAAGCCCGGCTTTCAGGTTTGGTGTGCAGGCTACGATTCGTCCTTCAACGGCCACATCTATACAACGCACGTGAACTAAGGCGAAAGTCTCGAGACGCTTTCCTCTGTGACCTCCGTGACCTCTGTGGTTAAAGAGGAGGCCGGTGGTGCCCGTGCGATCGGGGGAAGTGGGTCTCTCCGTGCGCGTCCTCGCGTTCTGGTTTATCCTTACCTGCTCGTGGGGGTTACTTCCTTGAATATTCGAATGGCGTTGCGCGGTGGTCGCAGTTTTCAGAAATTTTCCGGACTTCTATTAGCCGTTTTATCGTCTCTTACTTTTCTGGTTCTGATTGCTGCATCGGCCGCCCCACTCTCGGCCCAGCCTTTCGATCCCTCCACATTCCAGGAACTGCGCTGGCGGCTGATCGGCCCATTCCGCGGCGGGCGCACCGTGGCCATTGCCGGTATTCCATCGCAACCCAACGTCTTCTACATGGCCCCGAACAACGGTGGCGTTTGGAAGACCACGGACGCGGGTCGCACCTGGGTTCCGATCTTTGACGATCAACCCGAGAGCGGTCAGCCTTCCGGTTCGATCGGTGCGATTGCCCTCGCTCCGTCGAATCCCGACATTGTTTATGTCGGCAGCGGCGAAGGCCTGCGCCGTCCCGATCTCTCCGTCGGCAACGGTATGTACAAATCCACCGACGCTGGGCACACATGGCAGCATCTCGGTCTACGCGACGCGCTGCAAATCGCCTCGATCATCGTCGACCCCAAAGATCCGAATCGCTTGTTCGTGGGAGTGCAGGGGCATCCCTATGGCCCGAACGCCGAACGTGGCATTTTCCGTTCGCTCGATGGCGGTCAGACATTTCAGAAAGTTCTCTACAAAGACGAGAACACAGGTGGCATGGATCTAGTCTTTGATCCGTCAAACTCGCAGACGATTTACGCCAGCATGTGGGCTTCGCGCCGTCCGCCGTGGTCGGTTGGGAACGCTTACAGCATCCCGGGCAGCGGCCTCTTCAAGTCCACCGACGGCGGCAACACCTGGCATCCACTGACCAAAGGTCTTCCCGGCGACGCGGAAGGCATCAGCCGTATTGGCCAAACTGTTGCGCCCAGCGATCCCAATCGTTTATACGCATGGGTCAACGCGAAGAAGGGCAGCGGCATTTACCGTTCCGACGACGCCGGCGAAACCTGGCAGCAGATGAACGACGAAGAACGCGTCTGGGGACGCGGTGAGGACTTCGGATGTGTCCGCGTCGATCCGAAGAACAAAGACATGATCTACGTCGCCAACACGTCCACGTACCGTTCCACCGACGCGGGCAAGACGTTCACAGCCATCAAGGGCGCGCCCGGCGGCGACGACTATCACACCATCTGGATCAATCCGAACAATCCCGACATCATCGCCATAGTCGCCGATCAGGGTGCAACCATCAGTGTGAATGGCGGCCAAACCTGGAGTTCCTGGTACAACCAACCCACGGCGCAGTTTTACCACGTCATCACCGACAATCAGTTTCCCTACTGGGTTTACGGAGGCCAGCAGGAGAGCGGTTCCGTCGGTACGGCCAGCCGCAGCGATTTCGGCGAAATTACCTTCCGCGATTGGACCACGGTCGGTGTGGAAGAGTACGGCTATGTCGCGCCCGACCCGCTCCATCCCAATCTGATTTACGGCGGTAAGGCAACAGTCTTTGATCGCAACACTGGCCAGACGCGCGACGTTTCGCCTGTAGTTCTGCGCACCGGAAAATATCGTTTCGTCCGCACCGCGCCGATACTTTTTTCTCCCGCCGATCCGCACGTGCTCTATCTCGGCTCCAACGTCCTATTCGCGACCCGCGACGGCGGCAACAGTTGGCAGGAAATTAGTCCCGACCTCACCCGCGAAGACCCCGGAGTCCCCGCGAGCCTGGGCCCGTTCGTCGAAGCCGACCCCGCGAAGGGCAAACATCGCGGTGTGATCTACTCGATCGCTCCCTCGCCGAAAGACGTCAACCTGATCTGGGTCGGCACCGACGACGGTCTGATCCAAATCACGCGCGACGGCGGCAAGAACTGGCTGAACATTACGCCGCACGAGATGACTCCGTGGAGCAAAGTCGCGCAGATGGACGCGTCGCACTTCGACACCGCGACTGCCTACGCCGCGATCAATCGCTTCCGTCTCGACGACCTGCATCCTTATATCTATCGAACCCACGACGGCGGCAAGACATGGCAGAAGACCGTCACCGGCCTGCCCGACAACGAACCCGTCAACACCGTCCGCGAAGACCCCGAGCGCAAAGGCCTGCTCTTCGCCGGAACCGAGCGCACGGTCTATGTGTCGTTCGACGACGGCGACCATTGGCAGTCGCTGCGCCAGAACCTGCCGCCGACTTCGATCCGCGATCTGGTAGTGCATAACGACGACATTGTCGTTGGCACGCACGGGCGGTCGTTCTGGATCTTGGATAACATCACGCCTCTGCGTCAGCTCAAGTCCGAAGTGACCAGCAGCCCAGCGCATCTGTTTGCCCCACAACTCACCTATCGCGTGCGGCGCAACAACAACACCGATACGCCGCTTCCGCCCGAAGAACCCGCCGGTCAAAATCCTCCTGACGGCGCCATGATTGACTACTGGCTTCCCAGTTCGAACTCGGCACCAGTGACGATCGAGATCACGGACGCCAAAGGGAGTCTCGTGCGACATTTTTCCAGCGCCGACAAATCCGAACCGGTCAACGACAAAGACTTCAACGTCCCCATGTATTGGGTGCGCCCCGCGCGAACGGTTTCGGCGACGGTAGGCATGCACCGCTTTGTATGGGACCTCACGTATCCTGTGCCCGATGTCCTCTCTCGCGACTATCCCATCTCCGCGATCGATCACGACACGCCGCTTCTTCCACTAGGGGCAACCGTCCTGCCGGGCAAATACACGGTGAAGCTCGTTGTGGATGGTAAGACTTATACCCGGCCTCTCGAAATCCGAATGGACCCGCGCGTCAAAACATCCCCCGAAGACCTGCATCGCCAATTTGAACTCGACCGCAAGTTGGCCGACGCTCTCCACCGCGACCACGAAGCGTTGCAACAAGTGCGGAGCGTGCGAACTCAGCTCAAGTCTCTGTCCAGCAAGAATCCAAGCGCTGAGATCAAATCCGCATCTGACGCGATCGAAGCCAAACTCGCAGCCCTTGAAGGCGAAGAAGGCGGCTACGGAACGAGCTTCCTCAGCAATCCCGAAGGCCGCAGCCTAGCTCGCCTGAACGCAGGCTTCAGCGCAGTCCTCGCGGCGCTCGACACTGCCGACGCTGCTCCCACAACACAGCAATCCGCGATGTTTGGAGAACTGGAAAAGGCGTTGCAAGATCAACTCGCGACGTGGCGTCAACTGCAATCGAAAGACTTGCCCGAGTTTAACGAGACCCTAAAGAAGGCGGGACAGCCGGCCGTGCATGCGCAGGACATGGCTGGGGGAAGCGGTGCACAGATCTCATCACAAGATCGGGATCGGGATCGCGATCTCGAATAGATCGAGCGAAAACGATCACCGCCGCTTCTTGCTCTCGTTCTGCGCGACTCTCAACTTGACGATCTTCCGGACCAGCGTCGCCGGCATGGGCTTGTCCAATGGAAACTGAAGGGTGCCCTTCGATACCCGATATTTCTTGATTTCGTCTGCAACGTCATCCAATACGCTGCTGCCCGGGAACAGACTGCAATGATTCTTGAATGCACCCAGCGCCACCAGCATGCCGTTGTGCTTGAACATCGGCAGTCTATAGCCGATGCCTTCCGTGGTTTCGGCAGGCGCAGCGGACAGGATCACAGCACGCATCTTCGTCAGAGTGGTGCGCGCAGGCTCCGGAACACCAGCCAAGTATTCGGCGACAGTTTTTGGCCCCCGCGCACCCATCGGACGCACCTTGCGGCTCGTTGATTTTGTCTTTTTCATTCGCGCCATCTTACTTCTCTCCTGCGCCCATATTCAATACCAGGGACTGTGACGAGACCCGACCGTAGCGCTAGCGTCCCGCCGGCATTTGCAGACCGCATCGATCTCGTAACACTTACAGAGGAAATTCCCGCAGCACCCATTCCATCGCTGCCCCGCGCGAAGCCAGTTTGCCCTCCAGTTGCGCGTCTTCCACCGCCCCCAGAATTTCCTTGAACCGCGGCCCCGGCCCATACCCCGCCGCAATCAAATCGGAGCCCGTCACCAGCGGCACTGGACGAATCGCCTCCGGCGGCAGAGCGTTCAATTTCTCTCGCACGTATTCATAGGAGTCCAATTGCCCAAAGCTCGACAGGCAATCCATGCGATGCAGTTCCAGGTGCTCCTCGAATCCCGGTAGCCGGAAGAATTTCTTCAACGTCGAGTCTTTCATGCGCTGTGCGTCGCCAAAGCGCATGTGATTGTCCACCAGCGCCAGGATCTGATCGGTCTCGTCGTTGGAAAACCGCAGACGCCGGCAGATTTCCGCCGCCATCTTCACTCCAACTTCGACGTGCCCATCAAAGCGAATCCGATCCGGTGCCACGCGAAACGTTGGTGGCTTGCCCACGTCGTGCAGTAACGCTCCCCACGCCAGCGTCTTTGAGCACCCAGCCTCCAGTTTTCCCAGCAGCAAGAGCGTATGTACAAAGACGTCGCCTTCGGGATGAAACTGCGGAGGTTGTTCCACTGCTTTCATCGCCGAAATTTCCGGCAGCACCTCGCGCAGTAATCCGCTCTGATCCAGCAGCAGAAACGCGCGCCGCGCGTGCCCTTCCGTCAGCATCTTGCTAAGTTCTTCGCGCACGCGCTCGTGCGACACTTGATGAATCTGCGGCGCAAGACGCTGAATGGCTGCCATCGTTGCGGGTTCAATCGCGTATTCGAAGCGCGCCGCAAACCGCACCGCCCGCAGCATCCGCAACTTATCTTCACTAAATCGTCGTTCGGGGTCGCCGATCGCACGAACGACCCCGGATTTCAGATCGTCGCGTCCGCCGACAAAGTCCAGGATTTCAGCGGTCACGGGGTCGAGCATCATCCCATTGATCGTGAAATCGCGCCGCTGCACATCTTCGCGAGGATCACGGCTGAACCGGACTTCATCGGGATGCCGCCCGTCGGAGTATCCAACATCGGATCGAAAAGTGGCGACCTCAACCGTTATCCCGAGCGCGGGTGCCGACAAGTACTGCTGCGAGGACGAGCCGCCGGCGGTTCCCGTGACGACGCGCTCGCGCACCAACTCATTTTCTCGAGAAGCACTTCCTCTGTGTTCCTCAGTGTCCTCTGTGGTTCTCGCTTTAAGCGGCACCAGCACGACCCCAAACTGCGCCCCTACGGCAAACGTCTGCGGAAAAATCTCCATGAGCTGATTCGGGGTGGCATCGGTGGCCACGTCGTAGTCGGCGGGCTCGCGCTGCAGCAGCAGATCGCGCACGCACCCTCCCGCAAAGTAAGCCGAATGCCCGCGCGCGCGCAGTGTGCGCACAATATCGGTAGCGTGTTGTTTCAAAGTGATCAATCGTCCCAGAACTCAAATGTTCTAAACTGAAACCGAGGCCCAAAGCCGAGAGCCTTAAGCCCAAAGCCCATTATGCCCGACGCCACCATCCTGGGTATCGAAAGCTCCTGTGATGAAACAGGCGCAGCCGTGGTGCGCGCCGGTCACGACATCTTATCGAACGTCGTAGCATCGCAGATCGCGACGCATCAGCCCTACGGAGGAGTGGTCCCCGAGCTCGCCTCCCGCGAGCACCTTCGCGCGATCGTCCCTGTCGTTCGCCAGGCCCTGGCCGATGCCCAATACACCTACGAATCCGTGGACGCCATCGCAGTCACGCAGGGTCCCGGCCTCGCCGGAGCGCTGCTCGTCGGAATTAGTTTTGCCAAGGCACTCTCGTTCGCGCTCGATAAGCCGCTGATCGCGGTGAACCATCTCGAAGGGCACGTCCACGCGGTACTGCTGGAACAGCGCCAAAGTGGCGGCGCCGATCTCGAGTTCCCCGTGCTCGCTCTCGTCGTCTCGGGAGGGCACACTCATCTGTATCTTGCCCATGAATCCGCCAATCTCTGGACCTACCAGAACATCGGTCACACGCGCGACGACGCCGCCGGCGAAGCTTTCGACAAGGTTGCCAAGCTCCTCGCGCTCGGGTATCCGGGAGGTCCGATGATCGACCGCCTCGCGCCGCACGGCGATCCGCATGCCGTGAAGTTTCAGATCGCACAAATGAAGCATCGCGATCGCCGTGCGCGGCAAGAAGACTCCGCTCCCACGGACGAGCGTCCCCGCTTCGACTTTTCCTATAGCGGAATCAAGACCGCAGTATTGCGTTACGTCGAAACCGAGCACCTCTCGCCATCGATCGAGGCCCGCCGTCACGCGATCGCGGAACTCGCGCAGCCGGCCTTCAACGACTACCTTCGACTTTGTGACCGCCAGACGCTCAATCTGGTGGCCTCCTTCCAGCGCACAATTGTGAACGACCTTGTCGGCAAGACGCTCGCCGCTGCCCGCGAGTACGACGTCCGCACCCTCTTCGTCAGCGGAGGCGTTGCCGCCAACCAGGAATTGCGCGCTACCTTCGAAAGGGAGGCGGAAATGCAGGGGTTAGCCGTATTCTTCCCGTCCCGCAAGCTCTCGACCGACAACGCTGCCATGATTGCCGCTGCCGCCTACCCGAAGTTTCTGCGCCACGAATTTGCGTCCATGGATTTCTCCGCCGAAGCCGGGTTGGCCCTTCGCTAAACCAGTTCCTCAAGGGCTCAAAGATCGCCGTCCAGGGCCCAAAAGCCCGAGGCTCGCGGCCCGTAGCTCGTGGCTCTCTCTGTTACAGAACTGTTACATTTCCCAGCTACAATAGTGGCCGTGAAACAAACGATCTTTGTGGTGGAAGACGACCCTGATATTTCGCGTCTCGTGCGTCACCATTTGGAAGGCGCGAACTTCAACGTCCGCCTGTACGCAACCGGAAATGTTGTTGTCACTGACGCGGAGCGCCAACGCCCGGCGCTGTTCCTGCTCGACATCATGGTGCCCGGAAAAGACGGACTCGAACTCTGTCGGCAGATTCGCCAATCCGTCTCGCTTGCGTCGGTGCCCGTGATTTTCCTGACCGCCAAAAGCGGCGAGGCCGACCGCATTCTTGGTCTAGAACTGGGCGGCGATGATTACATCCCCAAGCCGTTCAGTCCGCGGGAACTCGTGGCGCGCGTCAAAGCCGTGATGCGCCGTTTCGAGCGCCCGCTGCCGCCGCTGCCCACCAAAATCGAAGAGGTCCACATTGACCCGGCGGCCATGACGCTGACTGTGCGCGGCAAGCCGGTTCCAACGACGGCGACTGAATTTCGCCTGCTCGATTACTTCATGCGACACGCCGGCCGCGTCTTCACTCGCGATCAGTTGCTTGATTCCGTTTGGCGCGACACTGCCTATGTCACGCCGCGGTCCGTGGATGTGTACGTGCGCCGCATCCGTGAAAAGATCGAGCCTGACCCGGAGAACCCGCGCTATCTGAAAACTGTGCGCGGCGCTGGCTATCGTTTTGAGGTTCCACGTTGAGAAGTCGCATCTTCGTTAAATTGATGGTGGTCTTCTTGCTCGTGATCGGCGTCGCCGCCGTCACTTTGCAGTGGACCGTCCACCGCGTTTGGGTGCAGACGCTGAACGACGAAATCGAACGCAACCTCCGCCAGAAAACTCAACTCTTTGCCTATCGCGTGGAGAACGACCACCAGCACTCCCTCGCCGATATCACCTCGCAAGAAGGTCAGGCCGCTGGAGCGCGCGCCACCGTGATTGATCCCACGGGCAAAGTGCTCGCCGATTCGGAAGCCGATCCCAATTCGATGGAGAATCACGCGCAACGCGGAGAGTTCGTTGCGGCCTTGAACAATAAGCTCGGCATGGATCGCCGCAGTAGTCGCACTCTTGGTATCCCCTTCTTGTACGTGGCCGCGCCGATTTCCGGTGGCGCAGTGCGTCTCGCTTACCCCCTCACGGAAATTGACGCTGCCGACAATGAACTGGGCCGCGTTCTGTTTCGCGGATCGCTCGTGGCCGTCGTGTTTGCCGTCTTCGTAGCCGCCATTGCTTCGCAATACGTTTCCCGCCGCCTCAGCCGCATCGTCGCATTTGCCGAGCAGATTTCTACCGGCGACTTGACCGCAAGAATTGCATCCAGTTCCAGCGACGAGATTGGAAAGGTCGCGGGCGCACTCGACAAAACTGCGCTCAAGCTGGAAGAAAGTTTTGCCCGTGTGCAAACGAGCCAGCGGGAACTGGAAACCTTGCTGAACAGCATGCAGGATGCCGTCATCGCAGTCAGTTCGGATGGCCGCGTGCAATGGGCAAATCGCGGGATGGATCGCCTGCTCCGGCACGCGCCGAAACTCAACGCACCAGTGATTGATATTGTCCGCGATCCCGATTTCCTCAATGCCATTCAGAAAGCGGTCCGCGACCACGCCGTCGCTTCCACTCGCTCGAACACCATCGTTCCCGGACGCACCTTCGACGTAACCGCGGCTCCCATGCCCGGCGGTGGAGCCGTTGCTGTTTTGCGCGATCTCACGGAAACTGAACGCGTCGAGAAGACGCGCCGCGATTTCATCGCCAACGTCTCGCACGAACTTCGCACTCCCCTCACTTCCATTCAGGGATACACGGAGACATTGCTCGACGGTCCACTCACCGAAAGCCCGGTCCGCGAATTCCTTGAGATTATCCGCAAGAACGGTGCCCGAATGTCACGCCTGACCGAGGATCTGCTGACGCTGGCGCGCGTCGAATCGGGCGAGCAGAGGTTTGATATCCAGAAGGTGAGCACTGAAGAACTTTTGCAAGACGCCCTGGAGAGCTTCCGCGAAATGGCCCGAACCTACGGCGTTGAACTCGCCGAAGAGAATTCGGTTCCCGACGCTCACGTGAATGCCGATCGCGAGGCCATTCACCAGGTCTTTTCCAACCTCATCGAGAATGCGCTGAAGTATGCGGCTTCGGGCAAGAAGGTGATTCTCGGCGCCCGCTCCGCCCAAACCGGTTTTGAGTTTTTCGTGCGCGACTTCGGGCCCGGTATTTCTTCCGAGCACCTGCCTCGGCTCTTCGAACGTTTTTACCGCGTGGATAAAGCCCGTTCCCGGGAATCCGGTGGAACCGGGCTAGGCCTGGCCATCGCAAAACATATCGTCTTAGCCCACGGTGGAGTGATCCGCGCGGAAAGTGAACTGAACCACGGTTCCAGTTTCATATTCCTTCTGCCCTCGTCTGAGCCTACCCCGCCGAATGCCGGCTGAAGAACCCGCGAAATTCACAGCGTTTTAACCTGTTTTGGCCTGGTTCGGCGTATGCTCCGTATAGGTGTTTGTGTAACATTCAAGAGTGCCCGGGTTTCTCGGATGAGATTTATCCCATGAGCACAGCCAGTATCAAAACGCCGTTGCCGGAGCCTTCCTACTCCGAACTCGTCAAGCGCACGGTGGAAGCGTGCGGCTTGGCCCGAGAAGCGGCTGCGATCGCCGCCGAAGGTGTGGCGACTGGTTCCATGTCCCGCCTGAACGATATCCGCCGCTGCGAAAAAGACCTCGACGCCATCGATCTCGAAGTGGATTCCGGTGTCACCTCGACCATTACCCGCGTCCCGGAAACCGAAACCCGCCAGCTTCTCGCCTGCATGAAGCTGATGATCGGACTGGAACGCATCGGCGACCTGCTCTTGAGTTTTGCCACCAGTGCGCAGGCTGCGGGCGGCCGCATCGACACGCAAGATTCCCGCGAACTGACGCAAATGGCCACGATCCTGGAGAAAATGCTCGCAGACGTTGGCAATGCATTTTCGCAACGCGATTTGAAGAAAGCGATCGAAGTGCTCCGCGCGGACGCCGAGATGGACCGCCTGCGCAATCTGATCTTCATGCGCCATATCGAGAACCCGGAAAACATCCAACTTCACTCGAGCCTCCAGGTTATCTTCATGACGCAGTCGCTGGAGCGTGCCGGCGATCACGCCAAGAATCTCGCCGAAGAAGTCTGCCACTTTGTTAGCGGACGCAGCATCCGCCACGTCCTCATGGACTATGACAAGTCTCGTGAGCACCTGTTCATCGAACGGCTTCGACACAAAGAAAACACCGATCAGTAGATGGATTCACCCGCCTGGAACTGTTCGGGCATTCTTGCGCCCGGCTCTTGACAGTCACGCTCAGCAAGGCTGAGACTCGATTCAGCCGCCCTTCTCGGAGCGATGGAGATCTTTTCTCGTCTCCGCAGCCAGTCAAGAGCGGCAGTCAGAGCCGATGCAAGGATTTGCCCAGCCCGAAGACCCTTCTCTTTCGCTTGCCGCGCAAGAAGATGCCGCCCGCGCGCAAGGCATGCCGAACGTCCATGCGCTCGGGGAAGACGAACTGGAAGCTGCCCTCCAGTTGCTCGTCGAACGCGCGCAATACATCACCGGTGCAACCGGGGCCGCCTTGGCTTTGCCGCATGCCGGCGAGATGGTGTGCCGCGCCAGCGCCGGTTCGTGTGCGCCCGCCGTGGGAGCAAGCCTGCAAGTTCGCTCCGGCCTTACGGGCGAGAGCATCACGCGCCGGGCCCTTCTGCGTTGCGACAACGCCGAATCTGATCCCCGCGTGAATCTCGAAACTTGCCGTGCCCTGGGGATCGCCTCGATTGTCGTGCTGCCCCTGCTCCGCGCGAGCGGCGAAGTGCGCGGCTTGTTCGAACTCTTCTCCGATCACCCATACGCCTTCGAAGAGCGCGATCTCGTCGCCCTCGAACGCATGGCCGGGCTTACCACGACCGCACTCGACCTGGCCGAACAACGCCACGGCTCCATTCCCCCGCCGCCACCCGTGCGCCAGCCGGAAAAATTTTCCGCTCCGCCTGGGGTAGCCGCGAGTCAAGCCTCCATCGGAACCGTGGTGCCCGAGTTTGCGCCTGAACCAATCCAGCGGCCCTCGGGCGTGCTGCCTTCGCCTGCTGAGATCGTTGCTTCGCCGTCAACAACTCAGGAAGTTGCGGCCGCGCACTCGGCTGCGCCGGTTGGAGAGCCAGCCAGCGAATCAACGCAGCCGCTGGACCTTGAATCAGCCCTCATCGAGGTCTTGTCCCCGCCGACGCCTGTCCCCGAATCCATGCGGCGCGTCCGCAAATGCTCCGCCTGCGGTTTTCCGATCTCCGAAGGCCGAACCGTCTGCCTCGATTGCGAAAAAAAACAGGGTGACAGAATGCCTGCAATTGCACTCGTGGAAGGCGCCACAGCCCTGGCTCCGGCTGAGGACTTGCCCCCCTTTCTCGCCAATGCCGCTCCTATCAAGGAGTCCTGGCTCTCCAACCACGTCAATCTGCTGGCGATAGTGGTTTTAGTTCTCGTCGTTTTGGTAGCGATCGTGGTGTTTCGTTGACAGCAGAGCCGCCGGAAGTACCCGTTTTTCTTGACAAATCCCCGCTAAAACTCATACTCTGCCCATAATCGCTCTTACAACCAAAGGTGCCCAGGGATATGAAAAATGTGTACGAGGTTTTACGACAGAAAGAGCTAGAACTCGCCAGACTGGAAAAAGAAGTCGAGGCACTGCGCGTCGCCGCCCCGCTTCTTTCCGAGGAAAAAGAACCGTCGCTTGATTCTTCTAAACCTACGCTCACAACCACGGTTACACAGCAGCCGATTCGCATTCCGGCCCCGGTTGTTGCACAGGCAGTTGGCCAACCAGCACGCGCCGCAGGCTGGGAAGACGCTGCCAAACGCTGGCCGTAAAAGGTAAAAGCTGGCCGTAAGAAAGATTTTCCGTCATTGGAAAAAGCCTGGAGTAGCTCCCGTCGGAGTACCCCAGGCTTTTCGTTTCTTGCAGTGAGAATCTTCCTAACCAGCCGTCCCGCTGCCGACCCCTTGGGCCTTTACTTCTGCAATCTGACTTCTGACTTCTGCAATCGCCGTTATCCCTGGGTAGTAAACGCGAGCGCCAGCAGCGTCTTCTGCTCCACCTCATGCGCCTTCGCCGATCCTGTCGCCGGGCTTGCGCTGCCGGACCGCTTCACCGAAAGCACCGGACGTTCGTGCGAGATCCTCCGCAGCCGCGGCAGCATATAAAAGAGCGCGCCCATATTGGATGGCTCTTCCTGCACCCAGACAATGTCTCGCGCCGCGCTGTGCCGGTTGAACTCGGCGAGCAGTTCCGCCTCCGGAAACGGATACATCTGTTCCAGGAAAACAATCGCCGTATCCATGTCCTGCCGCTTCTGCCGCTCCGCCCGCAGTTCGTGCCCGATCTTGCCCGTGCAAATCAGAATGCGTTTCGCATTCTGAGCTTCCACGTCAGGAATCACCGACAGAAACCGTTGATGCGTCAGATCCTCCAACGGCGATAGCGCATCCGGATGCCGTAACATGCTCTTCGGCGTGAACACCACCAGCGGCTTTCTCCACTTGCGCAAAGCTTGTCGCCGCAGCAGATGAAAATACTGTCCCGCATTCGAAGGCTGGCAAATCTGGAAGTTGTCACGCGCCGCCAACTGCAAATAGCGTTCGATACGCGCACTGGAATGTTCCGGTCCCTGGCCCTCATAACCATGCGGCAACAAAAGAACAAGGCCCGAAAGCAGACCCCACTTGTCTTCACCTGCGCTCACGAACTGATCAATGACCGCCTGCGCAACGTTCGCGAAATCCCCGAACTGCGCTTCCCACAACACCAGAGCCTCGGGATAATCGCGGCTGTAGCCGTATTCAAACCCCATCACGCCGGCTTCCGAAAGCGTCGAGTTATAGATCTGACAAGCCGCTTGGCCGGGCGCGATATTCGATAGCGGAACATACTCGGTTTCATTCTCGATATCGATCAGCACCGAATGTCGCTGGTTAAACGTGGCGCGCCGCGCATCCTGCCCGCTCATGCGCACTGGAATTCCTTGCTTCACCAGACTCGCGAAGGCCAGTGCCTCCGCCATGCCATAGTCGAGCGGCTTTTTGCCCGACCCCATTTCCGCTCGCTGTTCCAGCAGTTTTTTCACTTTCAGGTGAATGTGAAATCCTACAGGATAGGTCGTGAGCCGTTTTGTCAGCTCCATCAATTCTTCTTGCGCTACTCCCGTCGGCTGTTCGAACTCGGCGTGATACCGCCCGCCGAAATATCCGTCCCAATATTTGGGCAATTCCCGCAGCGACGGCTTCTTCGTGAGCTTCGATCCGGCTTTCTGGGCTGCCTCGAACTCGCTCTTGATTGCCGCTACCTGCTCCGCGGCATTGGTCGCGCCGATCCGCTTGGAATAGATATCCCACAGCGGCGGGTGCTGCTTGATGGCCTTGTACATCAGCGGCTGCGTGACGGTCGGATCATCTACTTCGCTATGCCCGTGCCGCCGATACCCAATCAAATCCACGACGACATCAGTGCCGAACTTGTAGCGATACTCCGCGGCAAGTCGCGAAATCCGCAGCACAGCATCCACATCCTCGGCATTCACGTGGAAAATCGGAATCGCCTGCCTTCGCGCCAGTTGCGCCGAAAAGCGCGACGAATGTTCTTCGCGAGCATTGGTGGTGAAGCCGACCAGGTTGTTGACGATCACGTGAATCGTGCCGCCCACCGTGTATCCGGCGAGGTCTGCGAAATTCAAAGTCTCCGCGGTGATCCCTTGCCCGGCAAATGCGGCGTCGCCATGCACCAGCAGCGGCAGATACTTCGCCTTTCCGCCTTCGCCCGTTCGATCCTGCTTCGCTCGCGTGCGTCCGACCGTGACTGGATCGACAGCCTCCAAGTGACTGGGATTCGATGCCAGATGGATATGGATCTTCTTGCCGCTCTTGGTTGCGTATTCTCCAGTCGCTCCGATGTGATACTTCACATCGCCCGAACCCAGAACGCTGCGCGGGTCCACGTCTTCAAACTCGGCAAACACTTCCTCGGCCGCGCGTTTGGCCACATGAATGATCACGTTCAAACGCCCGCGATGACTCATTCCCATGACGAGTTCGAGCGTTCCGTTCTCCCCGGCCACATCCAGAATTTCATCCACCGCCGGAAGCAACGACGTATTCCCTTCCAGCGAAAAGCGCTTCGTCCCCAGATACCGCTGCTGGATGGTCTGCTCAAACAGATCGGCGCGCATCAACAAATCGAGCGCTCGCGCCCGGTCGGGAGTCAGACCGGCAGGGCGCGCTTCCGCCGCTGCGGGTTCTGCTTCAATGCGCTCCTGAATCCAGCGCCTCCGCTCCCGATCCGCGATGTGCATGAATTCAACGCCGACGCTTCCGCAGTAAGCGCGACGAGCCTCGCGCGCAAATTCGTTGTCAATCTGCAGGTCGGGATGCGGTTGTGGCGGCAGCAAGCCCAGCGGATTCAGTTCGGCCTCAAGGTAGCCAAACTGCCGGAACAGCCCAAATACCCGTTCGCGCTCAGCGTCAGCCGGAGCCTGAGGCGGTACGCCCTTAGTAGAAGTGCGAGTCGTGGAAGTAGCCATAATCTCTCTTTATAGGATAACCCACGCAGGCTCAGCGATTCGGCTGTACGCCCCACCAACGCATTACTAATGGAGAAAGGCTTCGTGTCGCCAAGGCGTGTGTCCGCCGTCACGGCAAAGCCTGTTCCGGCGCGATAATCTGAAAGCACAATAAGGATCGACCATGACTCACAATCTCAAATCCGCCAAGCCCGGAACACCCGTCATTCTGGGTATTCCATTCGACGCCAATTCTTCATGGTTGCGTGGTTCCGCCGGAGCTCCACCCATCATTCGCGTGGCCTTTCACTCCGACTCCGCCAATCCTTCCTCTGAGACGGGAGTTGACTTGGGCGCCGAGGGTGCGTACTGCGATGCCGGTGACCTCAAATTCACTTTCCAGGCGTCCTTTGCTGCCATCGAATCAAAGGTCGGCGAACTTCTAGACCACAATCTTCGTCCCGTTTGCCTCGGCGGAGACCACTCGATCACGTTGCCCATCGTTCGCGCTTTCGGTCAGCATATCCCCGACCTGACCATCATCCATTTCGATGCCCATCCCGATCTCTACGACGAACTGGAAGGCAACCGCCATTCGCATGCCTGCCCGTTTGCACGGATCATGGAATCGGGCGCCGCCAAACGCCTGATCCAGGTGGGCATTCGCACCATGAACTCGCACCAACGCGAACAAGCCCAGAAGTTTGGAGTAGAAGTCATCGAGATGCGCCATCTCCCCGCGCTCGATCGCATGAAAGTCGAGGGCCCGATTTACATATCTTTTGATATGGATGCTCTCGACCCCGCTTTCGCACCGGGCATCTCGCACCGCGAGCCATGCGGCATGTCGGTTCGCGAAGCAATTGCCCACATCCACGCCATCACGGGAAAAATCGTCGGGGCCGATCTCGTCGAATTCAATCCCGCGCAGGACCATACCCAGATCACCGCGATGGTCGCGGCGAAATTGCTGAAAGAGATTCTAGGCAAAATGATTGGTGGTTAGCGGTAACGAGGGGAGGCCGACCCGGCTAGCTCAAACCGGAGAAGCTCTTAGCTCTCCGCACCAAAGAATTTTCTGCGACGCAGCCACGGCCAGATTCGTCTATTGCTGCAGAGGGCTTCCCCCCTATGAGCGCAGGAATCATTGACGTTCCCAGTCCGTACTCTGTCCCGGAAACTTTGGCGCGCCTGCGATCCGTTCTTGAACAGAATGGCGTCGCAATTTTCGCATTGGTAGATCACAGCGGCGAAGCCGCCAACGCCGGCCTGGCCATGCGGCCCACGCAGCTTCTCATCTTCGGCAATCCGAAAGGCGGGACGCCTGTGATGGTCGCAGCCCCAAGCGCCGCGATTGACCTTCCCCTGAAAGCACTGGCGTGGCAGGATGACCAGGAAAAAGTCTGGCTCTCCTACAATTCGCCCGAATACCTTCAGCAGCGCCACGGCTTCCCGGAAGAGCTCATGAAGAATCTGGCGGGCCCAGCTGCACTGATCCGAAAGGCTGTGGAATAATAGCGGGCTGCCCCGGAGCCCAGAAAATGCCGTCCGCCAGTGAGAATGCCAATCGCGCCCGTGACCACCTGGCGAATGAGCGTACCTTTCTTGCCTGGGTCCGGACCGGTGTAGCGACCATCGTCTTCGGATTCGCCGTCGGCCGGTTCTCGATTGCCATTCGCGAGTTGCTGCGAGCACAAGGACAGCCTGCAACCACACCCGGCCTGACCACATGGCTGGGCATGGTCGCGACGATAGGCGGTGTCCTCCTGATTTTCGCGGGACTCTCCCGCTACCGGAAAACGCGAACGCAACTGGATACAGGCACGTTCGAGCCCGCCGGTTTCGTCATTGATATTGTTTCGTACCTGCTCGGCATCTTCGGACTGGTGCTGGCAGGCTACCTTGCGTACATCGAGATATTCAGCAAATGAACGCTGCCACCTGATCTCGGCAGTGGTAGAGCTTTTGGATAGTGCAGCGCTTTCGGATAGCGTAGAGGTTTTGGTTGGTACGGAGATTTTGGGTGATGCGGAGATTTTGGGTGATGCGGAGGTTTTGGGTGCTGCGGAGCTTTTGGGTGGCGCAGCGCTTTAGCGCTGCGATAATAGGCTCGATTTTCACCGCGGCTTTAGCCGCTGCGGTAAAGACTAGGGATGCTGGAAATTTCCGCGATCTTCAAGAGATCAGGTAACTCATGGCCAATGAAAACGAAAAGGAACTGGCAGGCCGCGCCGCCGCAAAGTTAGTCCGCGATGGCGATATCGTCGGCCTCGGCACCGGCTCCACAGCTTATTACGCGGTCGTCGCACTCGGCGAACGCGTCAAAGCCGGACTGAAGATCGTCGGTATTCCAACCTCCATTGCCACGGAAGATCTGGCGCGCAAACTGCTCATTCCGCTCACCACGCTCGACGAGCATCCCGAAATCGATATCACGATTGACGGCGCCGACGAAGTCGATCCCCATCTCAACCTGATCAAAGGCGGAGGCGGGGCGCTCTTGCGCGAAAAAGTTGTTGCCTCAGTAACTAAAAAGATGGTGGTAGTCAGCGACTCGACCAAAGTCGTGCGCACGCTGGGCAAGTTCCCTCTCCCGGTCGAGATCATTCCGTTCGCCCGCCCCGTAGTCGAACGAAAACTCACAAGCCTCGGCGCGGTTCCAAAGTTGCGGCTTAAACCCGACGGTCAACCGTATGTAACCGATAACGGGAACCACATTCTGGATGCCAGCTTTGGAAAAATTCCCGATCCTCCAGCCGTAGCGCGAGAACTGAGCAACACTCCCGGAGTAGTCGAGCATGGCCTGTTTATCGGGTTTGCGAAGCTGGCACTGATTGGGCAGAACGGCAGAGTGAAAGAAATGCAGAACAAATCTTCTCGGCGGAAGCGCACCCATTCGAAACCAACCCGAACGAATAGCCCGCGCAAAATACAGTCTGCAAAGGGTCGCAAGCGATAAGTTACTTCGGTTGGCGCAGCAACGTCGAGTAAGTAAAAGCAACGTCTTTTCGTGGCTTGCCGATGTCGTCCACGATGCTCAGAGATACCTTGCGCGCTTTTGCTGGCGCGACGGGCGAATCGAAATGCAGAGTGTAGAAACCGTTCACTTGTATGTTGAGCAATTGCGTGTAGAGTTTGATCTTCTCTCGTGTGGCTCAACCGTGGTGAACGGCAAGCTCCCATGACTCGAAGCCTTGCACGCCGCTGTAGTAGCTCGGAACGCCAAAGACGAACCCGCCTGTGGCACGGGCAATCTCCTCGACTGCATCTTTTCCCGTCTCTTCATCGGGAAACGGGATGGGGTCCGCGAGTAGGAACACGAAGAGCCGGATCTGAGATCGCAGCAGCAACTCACGAATTTCTCTAGATCGAACATGACTGCTGTTGTCGCCCGCGTCGCTGATAAGGTACAGCGCATCTCCGGGATGTGACGACGCAAACAATTTGGTTGCAGTCTGTAGCGCGTCGAAGAGAGCTGTTACCCCGTGAATCCGGGGATCGCCGTGTTTTCCGTTTCCCTCGTTCAACCACTTCGCCATGGAATTCCGGCTCTGCGAGAAATCGAAGACATCGTGCACCTGATTGGAAAACGTCACGAGCGCAATCAACACGTCGTCTGGGGTGTCCTCCAGGAGATCTTTAACCGCCTCCCGGGCGATCTCAAATTTCTTGGTTGCGATTTGCCCAGACATACTGCCGCTCATGTCGAGCAGCACGATGATTCGTCGTGGCGCAAGGCTGTAGGACGCATCGAGGACGGTGGCTAGGTGACCGTCCACCTTGATTCGGAAATTGTCCTTCGGCAGGTTTCGAACTGCACTGCCATTGCGGTCTAGAACATTGGCCAGCAGCGAAGATGAGGATTGGTTCTGCGCGGACTGCGCATCAGCGAGGATCCCGCACGCTGTGACCAGAATGCCGGCGAGCAGTCGCGATATTCTTGCCCGGTTCAACTACGCCTCCCGAACAGCGGCAGTCTACCACGGGGAGGCTGCCCTCGACAGTAACGCCGGACGGCGCACGGCGTAGCCTACTTCGGCTGAGGCAGCAACGTGGAGTAAGTGAAGGCAACATCCTTTCGAGGCTTGCCGCCGTCATCCACAATGTTCAGAGATACCTTACGCTTCTTCCCCGAAGCGCTGGGCAGGTCAAAGCGTAACGTATAGAAACCGTTTACTTGCGTGTTGAGCAATTGTGTGTAGATCTTGATTTTTTCTTGCATTCGCTCGCCGTGGTGAAAGGCAGGCTGCCAAGATTCAAAACCGAGCACGCCCCTATAGTAGCCTGGAACACCAAAGACAATGCCTCCTGTGGCACGAGCAATCTCCTTGATTTCCCTCGTTTCTGACTCCTCATCCTCAACTGGGAAGAAGATGGAGTCCCCGAGCAAAAACACGAAGAGCCGGATCTGAGATCGCACCAACAACTCGCGGACTTCTTCAGGCCGGACATGACTACTGTTGTCGCCCGCGTCGCTGATAAGGTACAGCGCGTCTCCAGGACATGGCGGCACAAACAACTTGCCTGCTGTTTGCATGGCGTCGAAGAGAGCTGTTCTTCCGTGAACTTGGGGAGAACCTTGCTTTCCGCTTCCCTCCTCCAACCACCTAGCCATGGAATTCCGGCTCTGCGAGAAGTCGAAGACATCGTGCACCTGATTGGAAAACGTCACGAGCGCAATCGACACGTCGTCTGGAGGGTCCTCCAGGAGATCTTTAATCGCCTCCCTGGCGATCTCAAATTTATTGGTAGCGATTTCCCCAGACATGCTCGCGCTCATGTCCAGCAACACCACGATCCTTCGTGGAGCAACACCGTAAGTTGCTTCAAGATGGCCAACCGGGCGGCCGTCTACCTTGATTTGGAATTGGTCTTTTGTAAGGTCTCGCACCGGGCGGCCATTCCTATCAATCACGTTAGCCAGTATCGAAAGGGAGTAGGGGCTCGGGTCCGACTGCGCGGCGAGATATACGCAGCAACAAAGCAGCACGGTGGTCAGCATGGGCGACTTATGGGCTTTGATCATCGGCACGCGCCTCCGAATGGCGGCAGTCTATCACGGGGAGCCTGGCCTCGACAGTAACGCCGGACGTCGCGAGAACCTGCCTTGGGCCGAAAGATACCTTCCCCATCCTGGAGTTGCTCACTGCCCTCAATTGAGCGAATACTAATAGCGTATGCGCGTTGGGTTAGCCATTGTGTTTGTCCTTCTTGCCACTCCCGTGGTATTAACCGCAAAGCGGGCTCAACCCAATCCCGTTACGCCGATCGTCGAAAACAACATCAGATACTCAGCCCAGGGCAGCGGTCAAAAACAATTCGTTGTCGCCACGGAAACTTCTACCGGCAAGGAGTTATGGAGAGCCGAGATCTTTCATGTTCATTACAAGCCCGACCTTGAGCGGGATGTCCAGGATGTCTATATCAAGGAACTCAGGCTTGTGAATGGCGGGCTGCTAATAAAGGACGAAAGGTCCCGTTGCTGTTTCTTAGATCTCTCGACACGAAAGGTCAGGAAAAGACTTTCTTGCTTTTGATCTACGCTCCCACAATCTCCCGCAGCGCCCCTAGCATCCGTTCCACTTCCTCCATCGTGTTGTAGTGCACCAACCCGATGCGCAGAAAGCCGCCCGTCCGCTCCACATCCAACTGCTCAGTCACATTGAGCGCATAGTAATTTCCATCCCAGGTGAAGAAGCCTCGCTCGCCAAGTTTTGTCGCGAGTTCAAGCGGCGTGTGTCCTTCAATGCGAACCACGATCGTCGCGCAACGATTATCGTAGCGTGCCGAATCGCCGATCCCGTATAACCTCAGCCCCGGAATGGCGAGAAGGCCCGCGATCATGCGCTCCATCAACGCCCGCTCATGCGGGTGAATCGCAGCATGTGCGGCAATAATGGCCTCGCGACGGTCCCGTGTGGGGCGGACATTCCTGTCCGCCACGCCCGTTGCAACGCCGCCATCTTCGCGGGCAAGAATGCCCGCGCCACACGTGCGCCGCCCCAACTCCTCCCAGTAATCCACGCACGCCTTGATCCCGGCAATGCACTCATGGTTCAGCGTGCCCCACTCCCAGCAATTGGGAATGTTGTCGGAGTTCGGCCTGACTTTGTAAGGACGCAGCCGCTTCAGGTGTTCGCGCTTGCCGTAAAGCACTCCCATATGCGGACCAAAGAATTTGTACGTTGAGCACACCAGAAAATCGCAATCCAGCGCCCGCACATCAATCAGTCCGTGCGGAGCGTAGTGCACCGCGTCAATGTAACTGAGCGCCCCAGCCTGCCGCGCCAGTCGCACAACTTCCTTCACATCGTTGATGGTGCCCACCGCATTCGACGCATATCCCACCGCCACCAGTTTGGTCCGGTTCGTGATCTGACGCGCCAGGTCCTGCATGTCGAGCGTGCAATCAGCAGGATTAAACTTTGCCGCCTTGATGGTCACGCCCTTTTCCTCCAGCGCCTTCCACGGAGAAAAATTCGCGTCATGATCCAGCAGTGTGAGCACGATTTCATCGCCGGGGCTCAACTCACGGCCAATCGCCCGGCTGATCGCATAATTCAGCGAAGTCATGTTCGCCCCAAAGACGACCTCGTCGGCAGCACAATTCAGAAAATCGGCCATCGCCGCCCGCGCGTCGGCAATCACTTGATCCGTGGCCCGGCTGGTTTGAAATGCGCCGCCAGTATTCGCATTGTTACGCGCGAGATAATTCGAGATCGCATCGATCACGCGCTGTGGAACCTGGGTGCCACCGGGGCCATCGAAAAAAACCGCGGGCTGGCCGTTAACCGTCTGCGAGAGTGAAGGGAACTGCGAGCGGATCCAGGTCAGATCAAGCGAGGTCGAGGCGGTGGTCTCAGCGGTGAGCATAAGAGAAACATTCTAATCCTCCCATGGCTCTGCGCCCCATTCGGAAAGCTGTTCAGGCAGCGCGTTCCGGCGGTGTGGCCGCCTTCCCCCTGCCGGTATTTGTGTCGTTCAATTGGATTCGGCTGATGCACGCCGTCTTCTCGACGAGATCGCTCGTGGCAGGCGACCCGTCTCCAGCCATCACCGATCCCGCCGCCAGCGCGAAACGCAACGCGTCCGCCTGATCTTCAAAATAGAGAACGACTTGACCCGACATAGATTTTCTCCTGGGTCGAACTCGAGGGCCTCGACAATTGAGGCGAACTGAGAAAGACCGAACCGACGCAGTTGGCGCGCCAAAGTGGCGAGGCGGTACTTTCCTTGATTGTCGGAGAATGTGTCCCTCGGTAATAGTGATTGTGTTGGTTCTCGGGACTTTCGCGTTACGAACCTACGGCGCGAACTAGGTCGGCCAGCATACCGTAAGCCGTCGCATAGAGCCCGGGATTCTCTTCGGTGATCGTCAGCCCGGGGAATATGTCGGTCTCGAATTGAATGATGGAGGATGTCCCGCTGACCAAAGCGAACGAATCGCCCAACGGAACCTGCTCGGGCCCTACGCTGGCGCGGACGCTGTTGCCCGTCCGGCGTGCCCGGCATAGAAGTTTGTACGGAGTGCCAGCTTTTTGCGCCGCCCGCGCCTGATAGCCGCTCAGCCCGCGAATTCCCTCGCGCTTCACTTCCTGTGGCCGCAACGGCACATCCATCACAACATTCACTAGCGCCGCCACTTTGACCGCCGCGTCCCATCCATCGATATCGTAGTCAGCATTTGTCTCAGCCACGCCGAGCGACTGCGCCTGCCGCAACGCGTCGTCAAAACTCAGCCCTTGCTCCATCCCTGTGAGAATCACATTCGTCGTCGAGTTGAGAATTCCCCGCAGGCCCTTCACTTCGACCGCCGGAAGCGTGTTGCGGAACATGGAGAAGATCGGCACGCCATCCATGACCGTGGACTCGAACAGAAACTCCCTGCCGCTTTTAGCGGCGAGGTCACGCAGCTCCCGAAAGGCATAGACGATCGGACCCTTATTCGCAGTGATAGCGTGCGCTCCATGCTCAAGCGCGGCCCGAATGTGCGCGATCGCAGGCTGTCCGGTTTCGACATCGAGAGAGGTGGCTTCAAAGACCACGTCCGGCCGCGCCGCGTCGAGCCAGGAATGAAGGTCCGCCAGTTTCTGTGCCGATGCAAGCTTCTCGCGGACAAGAGTGTCCGCGCCACACAAGCTTTCTGAATCGAATCCCTCGGGATGGGCCAGCCACCCGATCCGGCGTGATGCAACTCCCGTTATACGCCAGCCAATGCCGTGGCGCTCGCGGAGGTCGGCGTCTTTCAGGCGCAAGAGTTCGACCAACGTCCGATTGACGTTGCCGAATCCGAGCAGACAGAGGTTGTAGGTTTTCATAGCCGCGCGACGGCGAGGGTATCACGATTCGCGCGTTCAAATACACCCGTCAAATGTCAGTAAGCAAACCCGTCCGGCTGGCTCACCGCTCCCACGCGCACGTAGTGATCAATGAACTCGCGTCCCTCTGCCAGCGCCTTGCGGTTGATTTCCATCATCGCGACTTTCTTGATTTTGGTCTGCATCACGCCTTCAGCGGTTGCGGCCTGCAGGCACTCGGTTTCTTGTAGCAGTGCCCCCATCATGATGATGTTGGTCGCTTTCATGTTGCCGAGTTTGTCAGCCATC
>Ga0302322_100000022_pt1 | contig 85249 bp, 57 predicted proteins | sample Fen_T0_2_FD_203757 | JGI IMG/M metagenome (GOLD analysis project Ga0302322, IMG submission 203757) | Peat permafrost microbial communities from Stordalen Mire near Abisko, Sweden - Fen_T0_2 | ecosystem: Environmental > Terrestrial > Soil > Wetlands > Permafrost | place: Sweden: Abisko...
CGTGATGCTCAGCAAATATCGCGGCTATGCCGAGTGTCCCGACTGCCGCGGTCAGCGCCTGAGAGCTGAGGCTCGCAGCGTGCGGCTCAATGGCCTGAATATCTGCCAGGCCACGGCGCTGACCATCGCTCAGGCCAAGCAGTTTTTCGGCGCGATTCATCTCTCGCCGATGCAGGACGAGATCGCTGGGCCGATCCTCGAAGAAGTTCGCCAGCGCCTCAGCTTTCTTGACGCCGTTGGACTTGAATACCTCACGCTTGACCGGCTTGCATCGACGCTCTCGGGCGGAGAGGCGCAGCGCATTCAGCTCGCCACCTCGCTTGGGTCGCGGCTTGTGGGTGCGCTCTATGTGCTCGACGAGCCTTCGATTGGCCTGCATACTCGCGATACAGCACGCCTGATTCATATCCTCGAAGAGCTGCGCGACCTGGGCAACACGATCCTTGTCGTCGAGCACGATGCCGACATTCTGCGCGCCGCCGATCATCTGCTCGATCTCGGCCCCGGCGCCGGTGAACTCGGTGGCCATCTGCTGGCCGAAGGTGTGCTTGCCGAGATTGAGGCCAATCCGAACTCGCTCACCGGCCGCTATCTTTCTGGAAAGCTCTCGATTCCCGTGCCTACAAAACGCCGCCTGCCCGGAAGGGAACGGCTCGTGCTGCGCGGAGCTTCGGCGAACAACATCCACTCGCTCGACGTTGAGATTCCTCTCGGAATGCTCGTAGCCATTACCGGCGTCTCCGGCTCGGGTAAATCTACGCTGGTGCATCAGATTCTCTACCGGGCCGTCGCGCGCGCACTGGGGCAGAGCGACGGAGCCGACCCATCGGGCGTCTTCAAGTCGCTCACCGGCGTTGAACGGCTGAACGATGTTGTGCTGGTGGATCAGACGCCCATCGGGCGCACACCGCGTTCGAATCCCATCACTTACATCAAGGGCTTCGATCTGATTCGCGAGCTTTTTGCCTCGCAGCCGGAGGCCAAGCGGCTCTCGCTTACGCCGGGGCATTTTTCCTTTAATGTGCCGGGCGGTCGTTGCAATACCTGCGAGGGCGACGGCACCGTCACTGTCGAGATGCAATTCCTGGCTGACGTCGAGCTGCCCTGCGAAGACTGCAACGGCACGCGCTATCAAACGAAAATTCTCAACGTCGAGTACAAAGGCAAGAATATTCACGATGTACTTCAGATGACAGTGAAGGAAGCGCTACGCTTCTTTGCCGGGCAGGTTCGACTGCTCGAAAAGCTGACGGTCCTCGACGAGATCGGCCTAGGTTATCTAAGGCTCGGCCAGTCTGCGACGACACTCTCCGGCGGCGAAGCCCAGCGTGTCAAGCTTGCCGCGCATCTGGCGCAGGTCCGTGCAGCCAACGCCGTTGCCAGACCCTCGCAGGCCAGCCGTGTCCTCTATATCCTCGACGAACCAACGACCGGCCTGCACTTCGACGATGTGTCGAAGCTGCTGACGGCCTTCCGCAAGCTGATCGACGGCGGCGGTTCGCTGGTGGTCATCGAGCACAATCTCGATGTGATCAAGTCTGCCGACTGGGTGATCGACCTGGGCCCCGAGGGCGGCGAGGCTGGCGGAAAGATCGTGGCCGATGGCTCCCCGGAGGAGATCGCTGCCAATTTGCTCTCGCACACCGGAAAATGGCTGGCGCGGGTGTTGTAGACACGCCTGCGGCTTGAACACCGCCCAGCAGCACTAGTATTCTGATCCAGGCGTAGGAGAGACTGGGCTAACACGATGCGGAATCCGTTACTTATCGAATGCTCCTTGACTTAGTGCGACCGAGGCGAAGATGAACTCTCCCGCCTCAGGGCTATAATTCGCATATCCTTCTTCTCGGTTCGCCGCGTACCACAGAGAAAGCGAGAAACCATGAACGCAAGAAGTATTTTCTCCGGTCTCATGATTCTTCCGTTGACCTGCGCAATGGCCGCAGCGCCACCGGCGCAGAGTTCCAAGCATGCTGCCTCGCAAAAGCAGCAGCCTGCCGACATGGCTTCCCGAAATGAGCTCGCCACCGAACTGGCAGATTTCCAGGCCAATCCTCAAGACACTGCTCTACGCAGCAAGATTATCGCGATGGCGAAGAGCTTGAATCCAGCCCCTGCGATTCCTCCACTCGCGCAGGAGGATTTTGCCAAGGCCTCCGCACAGATGGCGGCCGCCTCCACTCCAGATAATTTCGAAACTGCGGCACAGCTCTTTGAGCAGATCGCCGTGCAGGCTCCCTGGTATGCCGAGGCCTACCTGAATGCCGCTACGGCCTACTCGAGGGCGAACGAGTACGACGCTGCAAGACGCAATCTGGCGCTTTATATGGCGGCTGTGCGCCCCGGCATCGACACCCAGAGCGCAGAGCTGTTGCGGCGCAATCTGGACCGCAAGCAAGCAGTGCAGTTTCAGCAGGCGGTGCAGCAATTTAGTGCCAATCCCACCGATGCAGCTCGGCTGCATATCATTCAACTGGCCCTGGCCATGGGCACTCTACCCGAGGTTCCCGAGGAAGCCCGTGGGCATTATGTGATGGCCGTGGTCTTTGGGAACTCGGCGAGCGATGGCGCCGACTACGAACGCGCAATCACGGAGTATAAGGCCGCCTTGCTGATTGCTCCCTGGTGGGGAGACGCGTACAGGAAGCTGGCTAGCGCACAGGCGCTAGCGGGCAAGTATGACGACGCCATTACCAACCTGATCTTCTATCAGGCCATCCAGCCTACCGACGCGCGCAACGCACAGGACGAGATCTACAGGTTCAAGGCGCTTGCGAAGGCGGCAGCCGACGACCAGGCAAAGAAGCAAACGACAGAACAGCGTCGCAAGCTCGTGCAGGAAAAGCAGCAAAAAGAGCTTGCAGCCACTGAATCCATGAGCTATACCGTCGAGGGCAGGTGGTACCCGGTCTCTGCTCCGAACGGCTACTTCGTCGGTGGCGAGTCGAACTCGGAATGCGACTACGTCATCCGGCAAAACGGCAAGCGGTGGGAGGTCAAGAGCACGTGTACTCCATCGGCGAGGACGATCGACAATGTCGATATCCAACCCAGGCAAGTCAGCTTCAGGCTTCTGGGCAAAGATCCTGCATTTGCTTTTTCGCAGATTGCCGTTACGCTCTCACTCTCCAATGACGGACAAACTCTGGAGGGTAGGGCAGTCACATACGACAAATCCAACTATGCTTTCGGTGACCACGCGATTCGCTGGATGCGCAGAAAGTGACAGAAGGTTGGGGGGCAGCTATGCAGCCCCCGATCACCTCTACCAACCTAGAACATAAGCAAACAGCAGTGGGGCGACGATCGAAGCATCCGACTCGATGATGAACTTCGGCGTCGTCTCAGCCAGCTTGCCCCAGGTGATCTTCTCGTTGGGCACGGCGCCTGAGTAGGAGCCGTAACTGGTGGTCGAGTCAGAGATCTGGCAGAAGTAGGCCCACAGAGGAACGTGCGGACGCTGCAAATCCTGATGCAGCATGGGTACCACGCAGATGGGGAAATCGCCGGAGATGCCGCCGGCAATCTGGAAGAAGCCGAGCGGAGCTTCAGCCGTTGTCTTCGTGTACCACTCAGCCAGCTCCATCATGTACTCGATGCCGGTGCGGACAGTGTGGACGCTTTTCACGTCGCCGGTGATGCAGTGGCCGGCGTACATGTTTCCTAGAGTTGAGTCTTCCCAGCCGGGAACGAAGATGGGAAGATTTTTCTCTGCAGCGGCCAATAGCCAACTGTTCTTGGGATCGATCTGATATGAGGCCTTCAAGTCGCCGGAAAGCAGAATCTTGTACATGAACTGGTGAGGAAAGAAACGCTCACCGGCCTGGTCGGCGCGGACCCACTCTTTCAAGACTTCATTTTCGATGCGCCGCATGGCCTCCATCTCAGGGATGCAGGTATCTGTCACGCGATTCATGTGGCGGGCGAGCAGTTTGGCCTCGTCGGCGGGGGTCAGATCGCGGTAGCCGGGAACACGTTCATAAAAATCATGCGCAACGAGATTGAAGACGTCTTCTTCGAGATTTGCGCCCGTGCAACAGATGCCGTGGATCTTGTCCTGGCGGATCATTTCGGCGAGAGAGAGGCCGAGCTCGGCGGTACTCATGGCTCCGCCGATGGTGACGAACATCTTGCCGCCGGAGGCTAGCAGCTTGTTGTAGGCTTCAGCGGCATCGACCAGAGCTGCCGCATTGAAATGACGATAATGGTGCTTGATAAACGAGGTAATTGTTGGCATAGTGATTTCTTCGAACTCCCAAGCCTTACGCTATCACAGCTGAATTGACGTTTGTTTAATGGGGCGAATGCCTCAATGCGTCCTATTCAGGCCGCAAAAACAAAGAATGCGGCCTGAATGGGACACCTATTTACTTCTTGGCGGACTCTAACAGGGCGTTGACCTTAGCCATGACCGGGAAGGCGTCGGCGACGTAGACTACGTCGGCTTTGCCGCGGCTCCAGCCGCAGTTGGGATCGAGCGAAATGGCGCGGCGGTCGGCGATGAATCGCCAGCCGACGACGTGCGGCTCTTCGCCGTGGCAGCAGGTTGACAGGCCCTTGGCGTGGCGCGGCGTCGAGCCGGTCTGGCCGATCTGGTTCATGTGGGTGAGGAAGGGAAGCACGGGCTCGCCTTCGCCGCCCTGATCGACGAGAGATTTGCTGCTGCCGAGTGATGCGCTGGTCGCGTGCAGGAAGCCGAGAATCAGCTCGCCTGCCTCGGCGGCGTGAATCTGGCCGTCGGGCTGCTTCTTGGTCCAGCCGGCGCCGGCGACGAGGAGCATCTTGGCATCGGGGCGGATGGTTTGCGCATCGGTTGCCGGTGCGCGCAGGCCCCTGACGGTGGTGCGAATCTCCGGGAGCTGAACGGAGATTTCTTCGACTTTGGCAGATCCGGATTCACCGGCGAAGGCAGCGTGCGTGCCTGCATCGAGGACGAGGAACCAGGGGCGGACTTCGCGGGTGAGAACGGCCTCGATACGCTGGCGATAGAACCAGCGGGTGGCTTCGATGGTCTCTGTGCCGCCGAGGGCGGTGATGTGCGTGTCAATGAAGCCGCCTAGACGGTGCGCAACGCCTGCCGCGACGCGGGTGAAACGCGATGTGCCGGGGACCAGGATTATGGTGGCCTCGGCGGCGCGGCAGAGGGCTTCAACGGCGGCGGCGTCGGAGGCGTAGCGTGGCTGGGCGAAGGCTTCGCCGGAGACGGCGAGTAATCTTGCGCCAGTCGAAGCAAGTGAGCCTGCCGCCGTGGTTGAGTCCGCAGCGACAATGCCGATGGTGAGCGGGGCGGAGAGGCGCGCGGCCAGTTCGATTCCGGCGGTTACGGCTTCTAGAGAAGCGCGTGTAAAAGAAGCCGATTCATCTCCGTGTATAAGTACAAGTATTTTGTCATTTTTCGGGGTCATTATTCGGCTCCAATCCACGCGACCAGCTCGGCGGCGATTTCGTCAGGCGTAAGGTCTTTGACCACGCGGGTTGTCCGCTGCTGTTTGGGCAGGCTGACCGAGACGTAGCTCAGGCCGTTGGCTTCGAGCTTTGCGGCTTTGGCTTTTTGCAGTGCGGGCATGATGGTGCGCATGTTGCCCATGCCGATCTGGGGATTGTTGCGGGGCTCGGCGAGATTGCCGGTGGCCCAGCCGAGAACAGCAGGCGCTCCGGCGCAGACCGATGCCTGATGCTTGCCGGCTTCGACGCGTTCCAGCACTTCAAAGCTGCCGTCGTCGTGGAGGTCGACCTGGTCGACGCCCTGGAACTGGTCAGTGATGCCGAGGCGTTCGCCGACGAGTTGAAGGGTCACGCCCGCTCCGCGTGTGGCCGACTCCCAGCCTCCGAAGAGCAGGAGCTTCGTGCGGTCCAGGCCGGGAATTGCTGCGATGGTCTCAGCAAGTACGGCCGCAGTCGAGTGCGCGTCAGGGAAGCCGCCGATGGGGCCGTCAATGGGAACCAGTTCGAAGGCGGCTTTCTGGGCGACGGTCATCATGACCTGTTGGAGCTTGGCCTTGGGGCCGAGCGAAACGAGCCAGAGCTTGCTGCCGGGGTTCTTCTGGGCGAGGGCGGCCGCTTCGTAGAGCGCGCTGGCGGCCCAGGGGTCGAGGACCGCGGGCAGAACCATCTCGTTTTTGAGGCCGGGGCCGGTTGGGCCGGTGACCGGCTCCAGAGTTTGCAGCGGATCGGGTACGATGCCGGCGCAAACGACGATGTGGAGAACATTAGCCATGAAAGATTTCCTTTAGTAGAGGTTATTCTGAGATCCCGAAGGTATAGCATTTCCAAATAGTGCCGTCTGGCAGAAGAATTTCATAATCCTGAACGAATGCCGATCCGTCCTGGTTATGAACCTCTTTTGTGAGTTTTGCGAGATAATCTCCAGGACGGATGATCGAAAATCTCTTTTCAATCACTAAAGCTGGACCGGCCAGCTCAAGCTTAACTCCATTCACAATTACATCTGCATCCAGAAGATCGCATTGGTCTGGGGTCTGCGCAAATATGTTTCGAAAGTGCGTTGCGGAAATATGCACTTTGACGGGGTAGTCGGCTGGGTTGGGCTTACCCTTCGCCTGCAAAGACGTGGTGCTGAGCAGCAGGAATAACACAGCAACGATCTTCTTCATTTCACACTCCCACAGGGGCTAAAGCCCGGGCATGTTTTGCAGCATTTGCGGCACAACCCACTTTCCGTGCAGAGAGTGGGTTGTTGATTACACAAGAAAACCACTTTACGGCGGATTTCGTTCCGTCCCTACGGGACGGAGGCATTTTATTCAACGCTAACCCAGGACTGCGCTACGCTTGTCCTGGGCTATTATCGATTCTCCCTCCGGGAGAAGGATCGTAGGCTGTTTCATCCTCCGTGGGCCGCTTTACCGGTGGACGACTGGTACAAGACGCAGCTACCGTCAAGTTCTTTCATCGATTGAGAAATCACGGCACCCCCGTCGAGCCTTTTCAAAGCCGCAACGAACAGTATAAATCGAGGGGAAGACTCAGTTTTCGGCTGAGTGGAGGCCGCCGGCGCCGGCGCGGAAGTCTACGTTGGAGTGGACGCCGTCGGGGGATTGGCCGCAGTTCCAGAGGCATGCGCCGCAGTGGGCGCACTTTTCGCGTTCGAAGGCGGGTGCGCCGTCTTCGCCGAGGGTGATGGCCTGGCCGGAGCACATGGCGATGCAGGTCTTCTCTTCGCAACCGATGCAGAGGCCCACGTCACGGAAGACAACGTGATCGGCGAAGCCGGGCATGGCCTGAACCTTGCCGCCGAGCAGCAGCGCATCTTGATGCGAAAGCAGCAGGCGACCGTCGAGTGGAATCTCGGGCCAGCCGCGCGCAGTAAGCAGTGCATCGTGGAGCGAGCGGCCGTCTTCAAGAGACAGCTTGACGGCATCCTTCAGTTTGAGGCCGTCGAAGGATCTTGGAGGAAAGGGCTTGATCTGTTGATGGGCTGGGGGGATCTTGCCCTTGAGCGCAAGGCGGCCGCCGGTGAGGCCGGCGAGGGCCATGCCGATCATGCCTTTGACGAGGCCATCCTGGAAGCCATTGCGGGCGTTCTGCGCTTCGCGCGCGCCGCGCTCGACCCAGCTTTGGCGGCGGCGGGTCTCGTAGGTTGTCGCGAGGTTTTCCTGGGTGAAGGGCTTGCCGGCGCGGAGCAGTTCGACGACTGCTTCACCCAGTTGCGTGCCCGTGGCCCAGGCCTCATCGACACCGGAGCCGGTGAGCATATTCGTTGAACCGGAGCCTTCGCCGATGCGGGCGAAGCCGTCGCCGACCAGATAGGGCTCGCCGTGACGGCCTGATTCTTCGAGCGATTTTGCGCCCCAGGAGCGCAGGGTGCCGTCTTTGAGGACCTTCCAGAGGGCGGGGTGCTGGATGTAGTGCTGGAGGTAGCGGTAGGCGGTGCGGCTGGGGTCGCTCATCCAGGAGGGGACGAAGATTCCAACCGAAACAAGCCGTTCGGGATGCACGTAAAGGAAGCCGAAGATCTCGGGCTCGGGGTAGCCGAAGCTGTGCCAGACGGTGCCGGGCTCGAGCTTGGTATCTTCGGGAAGTTCGATGACGAACTTCATGCCCAGGGCCCACTCACGGTGGGCGTGACCCTCGGGGAGGCCGAGTTTCGCGTCGAGTGCCTGACCGACTGCGCCGACCGGGCCGTCGCCAACGACGGTGAGCCGGGCGCGGACATCCATGCCGGCCATGAAGCCGTCAGAGGGATTGCCGCAGTGATCGACACCTTGATCGGCGAGGCGCAGGCCTTCGACCTTTTTGTCGGAAAAAATTGGGCCGGCGACTGGGGTACCGGGCCAGATCTGCACCAGGCCGGTGGCCATCAGTTGCGATCCGACCCACTGATTGAATTGGCCGATGGACATGACCAGGCCGGGGTGCTTATTGAGGAAGGCCGGGGTCCAGGGAAGCGTGAAGGCGTGGTCTTTGACTCCGGCGAGGCGACCGAGAATGCCGAGGACGGTGTCGGCGGCGCGCAAGGTGAAGGAGCGGCGGCTGGCGCCGATGGGGTCGAGCAGGTACATGACGCGTTCGCGCTTGACCTCGACGGCCATGGGGATCTCGGCGGGATTGAGCGCGGGAAAGCTGGTGCGGATGCTCTGGCCGCGGGTGACGACGCCGCTAACGCCGGCGCTGATGTCGTCGGAGCGTTCATAGCAGAGGATTTGCAGGGGCATTCCCGGCGCGATCTTGCTCTCGAAGGCTGGATCGGCGGGGTTTTCGTTCCAGGCGTTCGCGAGCGTGGAGAGGAAGCCGCCCATCGCCGGACCAAAGCCGGCGCAGGCGATGTCGACGTCCATCGATTGCCGCTCGATGTCGGGCGCGGCCTGCTCTTGTGCGGTTGGGCTTGTGCTCATGCTTGCTTTCCTGTGTTCGCTGATCGGGGTTCGTGGTTTCCCAGGTCCTCAAAAAGCGAGGGACCTGGGACACCCAGGGTTTCCTTGTTGTCGCCGCTCGGGGTTCGTGGTATCCCACCCATTCGCCGGAAAGAAGGCGAATGGATGGGGCACCGTTCTTCAAACTAGTTCCAGTTCGGGTTCGTGGTATCCCAGGTCCCCAAAAGCGGGGGACCTGGGGCACCCAGGGGTTCTTGGTATTCCCAGGGTTTATGCGCCGATTACGCTGGATAGTCCAGCGCTTCGGGGATCATGACTTTGCTGAGGGTCTCGGCGGCGCGGTCTTTGGCGAGCCTTGATCCGCTCAGGCAGGCGGTCAGCTTGTTTTGCAGGCGCAGGAAGTCGGTGTTGCCGGCGCAACCGGCGCAGGGACCGGCCTTCTGCGGATGGCTGCCGTCGGAGGCCAGGACATCGACGGCAAAGGCCGAAATGCCGGGCATAGTTTCTTCAAGCAGATCGAGTTCGCCGGCCAGGAAGCAACTGCGATGCTCTTCCTCGTCCCAGGAGGGGTGGCAGTTGTAGCCGAAGACCAGTTCGGCGCAGATGCGGGAGACCTCACCGGCCGCCGCGGCTGCCTGTGCGTGGCAAAGGTCGGAGAGGAACTGGACGGTGCCTTCGAGGCCTTCAGAAGCGACTGGATCGCTTGGGCCGCGGGCTTCGAGTTCAAGCACATCGAGGATCTGATAGCGGGAGGCGAGGAGCCAGCAGAGGGCGTCTGCGAGGGCAAAGGTTACGCCCTGGCGCTGGCCGTGATAGAGCTTGCCCCCGGTGGGGTCGGTGGCCTTTTGCAGGTGGTTGAGGGTCCAGAGCCACATCTGCATGGCCGAGGCGAGGGTGCAGGCTCCGGTGCCGGGGCGGGAAGAGGCGATGTGACGCATCTCGGCGGTCCAGGCGCGGAACTCGGCGAGGAAGACCTCTGAGGTCATGGTGACGGTCAACTGGCGGCGCTGGACGGCCTCGGGGCCTTCGTAGGTGGCTTCGAGCTGCGCGTCCATCCATTTGTTGCCGAGGAAGCCGGGGCAGTCTTCGGTGATGCCGTATCCGCCCATGAGACTGACGGCCTCGCGGAGCATGTTGGCGCCGTGGCCGGTGTTCCAGAGCTTGGTGGCCGGGCAGATGACGTTGGTCTCGGCGTCCATCAGCACATATTGGACGAGGGGGTCGGCTTCGAGTTCGGCGCGTCTCGGATCGTCTGCTTTCAAAGACAACAGCTCGATGGCGCGCTCGGCGCTTTCCTTGAGGGCCTTCATCTCGGCACGTCCGCCGCTGATGCCGCGTTCGGCCAGAATGGCAGACTTCTGCTTTTCGACGGGTTCGAGGACGTCGAAGAGGCGGGCTGTTGCAAAGCCGAGCGAGGTGGCTGCTTCACCGGTGGCCCAGATGTCGACCAGTCGATGCAGGGCGTCTTCGCGCTGCTGGATGCCTTGCTCGTAGCGCACGGAACCGGGCTTGGCGCCCTCGGCTCCGCGGAAGCGCTGACGCTGATAGCGAATGATCGGTTCGACGGCCGAGAGTAGCTTGGCGGAGGACATGAGACCGACGGCTACTCGAGTCCGCTTGAAGACGGCTTCGAGAACGTCGCCGTGGTTGCAGTTGGGAACGATGACGCCGTCTTTGACGGTGTAGCCGCCGATGATGCGGCTGGCGGGGACCTTCATGCTGAAGATCGGGTCGCCGGTCGAGGAGAGCTGGTGAACGAGCTTCTTGGTCGGGGTGCCGTGGTCGAAGGTGCCTTCGTCGGTTTCTTCGAGGATCACCATGCAACTGCCCTTGATGCGCGGATCGTCGGAGCCGACGGCGGCGGTGACGAAGTTGGCGAAGGCGATGTTGGTGATGAAGCGGCCGCGCTTGTCGACCTGGAGCCAGGGCTCTTCGCCGTCGGCCCACTCAGCCACGCGTACTTTGCCGCTCAACATGCCGGTATCGACGCCGACGTAGGGGATGGGTTCGGTGAGGACAAAGGCGCCGCGCCAGGGCTTGCGGTCTTCGCCGGGCTGGGGCGGGGCGGAGAGGCTTTTGTAGCGGGTGATCTGCTCGGCAGTACCGCGTTCGTGGATGGGCGCGAGGGCCAGGAAGCCAGCCAGCGAGGCCGTGGCCGCGCCGCCGTCCACCCAGGCCAGCTCGAAGGCGGCCAAAGAGAGCGCCAGATTTTTGGGGCCGGAGATGAATCCGCCCTCTTCCGGCTCCATGAAGGCGGCGGTGATGCCGGCGCGGTCAAAGGCCTCCATCATGCCGTTCTTGCCGGGGGTCCATTCATGGCTGTTGCGTTCGCCGGCGGCGACCAACTGGGCAACGGTTCCGCGGGCGACGCCGCGGGAAGACTGGACGAGCATTTGCAGGTCAAAACGGTCGGCAAAGCGCCATTGAATCTGGCGGACCGCGTCTCCGGGCAGGGTGAGCATCTCTTTTTTATTGGATACGGCGAGTGTGGCCATCAAATAGGTTCCTCAAGCAGCGGTCATATTGTGAACGACCGGGAATAGGGTAAGATGTGACCTGAATCACCTTGACGCGGCTCGACATGATGGAAAAGTAGCCCCATTGCCGGCGAATCATTTCAGGACTGTCAGAGACGATTTTACATTCCGCGGGAAAGATTTCGCCGGCGGCGACGGATTTGGCTTGCGAAGACGATATGGACGCTCTTATGACAGGGAGTTGACGGGGAGATTTTTGAGACCCCCGGTCAAGGAGCGAACCCATGATGACAGGGATCAGAGTGGCGGCCATCTTCCTGCTGGCCGCATCGATTGCGGCGCCTGTTTTTGCGCAGTCGCCGGGAGCCGACACCTACAAGGCCAAGTGCGCGTCTTGCCACGGCGCCGACGGGCTGGCTGCCAATGCATTGGGCAAAAGCATGAAGGTGCTTTCCTTCAAAGATCCGGCGATGCTGAAGGCCTCAGACGCGCGGTTTATCTTTACCACCAGGAACGGCGAGGGCAAGATGCCTGGCTACCTGGACAAGCTGACGGACGCGCAGATCAAGGATGTGGTCGCGTATATTCGCACGCTGCAGAAGTAGGATTGCAGGGACGATGCTGTGGAGGCGTAGGCAAGGATCGGAGTCTTCAAGAAGGCTGTTTCTGCGATTGCTCTGATTCTTGCGGCGCTGGTTGCGACCGATTGGTCTCTCAAACAAGAGAGGTTGTGTGCCCTTTTGGCACATATTTTTGGCGAGCCTGGATCGGTTAGGCGCGTCGGTGGCTTCCCACGGCCAAGAAGGGAGAATCGGGGGATCGTTTTCTGACAATTTGTGGATTGTTAGCTTGCAGCCGGAGAAAGGTCAATTTAGTGCGTGATATATGTCACTTACTATGGTACAACGAAACCCGTAGACAGTTACCTAACAGGGTAGCTACTCTCGACCGGTAAAGGAGAGACACCATGACCTTCAGAAATCGAGCGGCGGCTGCAGTACTGCTGACAGCATTCATGGCCGGGCCTGCCTTGGCGCAGACCTCCGGTGCAGACATCTACAAGGCGAAATGCGCGATGTGTCACGGCCCTGACGGGCTAGCCACGACGCCGGCGGCAAAGAACCTCAAGGTGATCTCATTCAAGGCTCCAGAGAAGCTGAAGGCGACTGATGCCCAGTTCATCGCCTCTACAAAGGACGGCAAAGACAGGATGCCCGCTTACAAGGACAAACTGACCGAAGCGCAGATCAAAGCTGTAACCGCGTTCGTTCGCACACTGCAGAAGTAAGAGCGCTCAAAGGCAAGCCTTGGGCGAATGATGCAAACGGGGAGAGCAAGGCCATAACCCGTTCCCGCGCGGGGTTGTGGGCAGAATCCACCGGAGCTGAGATGAAGACTGTATCCTCTATCGCACTGGCCTTTGCCGCGCTTGCGCTTGTGTTTGGCCCAGGGCGGGGCATGGCCCAGGCGAACAGCGACTGCCTGGCCTGCCACGCGGATGCGAGCATGCAAGACGGCTCGGGGCACAGCATCAGCGTGGATGGTCACAAGTTTGGGGCCAGTTTGCACGGCAGCTTGAAGTGCGTTGACTGCCACACCTCGATCAAGGAATATCCGCACCCGGAACAGATTACTGCGGTCAAATGCGAGAGTTGCCACGCCGATCAGGCGGAGGGACTTGCCGGCAGCGTGCATTCGGTGAAGGCCGAGCATCCCTGCACGAGCTGCCACGGCGATGCGCATTCTATTTTTCCGAAGAACGATCCGAGGTCCGCGGTGTATGCGCTTAACGTTCCGCGCACCTGCGGCGCCTGCCACGGCAACGATGCGATGGCCAAAAAACATGGCCTGCCGAATGTCTACCCGCTCTACATGGACTCGATTCACGGCTTTGCCCTCGGCAAGGAGGGGCTGTTGGTGGCGGCCAACTGCCAGAGTTGCCACGGATCGCATCACATTCTGAGCCACAAAGACCCGCAGAGCCCGACCTACAAAGCAAATATTCCGAAGACCTGCGGCACATGCCATGCGGGTATTAGCGCGAACTATATGGGCGGAGTGCATGGCAAGGCGGTGGCGCGCGGCAATCTTAAGGCGCCGGTTTGCACCGACTGCCATACGGCGCACGCGATTCTGCAGCCGACTGAAGCCGCATTCCGCATGCAATCGACGCCGATCTGCGGATCGTGCCACAAAGAGAAGCTATCCACTTACCACGATACCTTCCACTCGCAGTTAGGCTCGCTGGGCGGTTATGTGGAGACGGCACGCTGCTGGGACTGCCACGGGGCGCATGATGTGCTGCCGGCCTCGGACCCCCGGTCTCCAATTGCCAAGGCAAATCTTGTGACGACCTGTGGCAAGTGCCATGCGGGTGCCAACGCCAGCTTCGTGAACTATCAACCACACGCCAACGCGCGCAATCGCAAGCTGAATCCGGCGCTTTACTTTGTACGGCTGTTCATGAATCTGCTGCTGGCTGGCACGCTTACGTTCTTTGTGATTCACACCATCTTATGGCTGATCCGCTCGCGCTATGACCAGATCAAGAAGAAGGCCGCTGAAGGAGGGAACCATGTCTGATCTTGAGCACGCGGCCGAGCAAAGCCGGGAGAAGAGCCATGCGAGCGAGCGGCATTTCATGCGCTTCACGCCAGGGCAGAGATACCTTCACGCGGCGCTGTTCACGAGCTTTCTTGGACTGGCGGCGACGGGGTTGCCGCTACGCTTCAGCGAGAGCATTTGGGCGCGCGGGCTGGCCAAGGGTGTCGGCGGCTTCGGAGCGATTCTCTTCTTTCACAAGTTCTGCGCACTCGTTCTGACGGCGGCCTTTCTGATTCACGTCAAAGATCTCTTTACGCGCGCATTTGTGCATCGTGAAAAGGGAATCTTCTGGGGAAAGACCTCGATGGTAGCCAACTGGAAGGATGTGAAGGATCTCGTCGGGCATCTTCGCTGGTTTGTCGGGCTAGGTCCAAAGCCGCAGTTTGAACGCTATGCCTATTGGGAGAAGTTCGATTACTGGGCGGTCTTCTGGGGGATGATCGTCATCGGCTTTTCGGGCTACGCGATGTGGTTCGCTCCATTCTTTGCTCGGTTCCTGCCGGGCTGGGCGTTGAATGCAGTGCTGGTGATTCACAGTGAAGAGGGATTGCTTGCCATCCTGTTTATCTTCTCGATTCATTTTGTGAATACGCATCTGCGGCCGGATAGCTTTCCCATGGATATGGTGATCTTTACCGGCGTGGAGAGCGAAGAGGAGTTCAAGCACAAGCGGCCGCTGGAATATGAAGGGCTGAAAGCTCAGGGAAAACTGGAGGCGCGAATCGGAGATGCGCCGGGGATCTGGCAGATCAATTTCTCGAAGGTGGTTGGCTTTACGGCCATTGCGATTGGCTTGGTGCTTCTTGTGTTAACCTTGAGTGCCTATCTGAGAGAGTAATAAGGAAAAGAATGTTGTTATGCGAGTTATTTGAGAAAGACAAAAATAGATATCTAATTCAAGCGGTTGTCTTATCCCTGCTTGCGTGGGCTTGTGCGGCTTATGCCGAGCAAAAGCCCAAGGATAAAGAGTGCCTTGCCTGCCATGGCGACTCGACGTTGACCACTGAGGTGAGCGGCAAGCAGGTTAGCTTGTTTGTGGATGAGGGAAAGCTGAAGCATTCGATTCATGGCGACATGTTTGCCTGCGTGGATTGCCACAAGGACGTGAAGGGGCCGGTTCACGAGACGACGCCGAAGAAGGTTCGCTGTGCCGAGTGCCACGCCGATTCACAGGAGGCCTACGCGCACAGCCTTCATGCCAGGTCGTACAGGGCAGGAGCAGCAGGAGCCAACTGCCAGGATTGCCATGGAGGCGCGCACGAGATTCTGGCAGCCGCAGATACAAAGTCGCCGGTACATCATGCCAACATCCCTTTCACCTGCGGCCGATGCCATGGGCAGGAATTTCTCATGGCGTCGAATGGTGAGAGCGTACAGCCGTTTCTCTCCTATCAGACGAGCGTGCATGGGCATGCTACTGCGAACGGATCAATGAAGGCCGCGGTCTGCACGGATTGCCACGGCGCGCACGAGATTCTCGCCGCCAACGACGCCAAGTCGCCGATCTACAAATTCAATGTGCCGGCGACCTGTGGCAAGTGCCACGCGGCGGTCTCAAAGACATTCATGGAGAGCATTCACGGGCAGGCGATCACGCGTGGAAATGGACAGGCTCCGGTCTGCACGGACTGCCACGGAATCCACTCGATCAAGGCGCACATCGATCCGAACTCATCGGTCTCGGAGCAAAATGTTGCGCGGACAACATGTGCGCGCTGCCATGAAGGCGTGAGGCTTTCGCAGGAGTTTGGCGTGGCCGGTGGACGCGTGGCGACTTATCTGGACAGTTATCACGGATTGGCTTCGCAAGGCGGCTCGTCGGTGGTGGCTAACTGCGCCAGTTGCCACGGCGTGCATAACATTCTGCCTTCGAGCGATCCACGCTCGACCATCAATCATGCAAATTTAGAAGTTACCTGCGGAAAATGCCACCAGGGAGTTACGCAGAAGTTTACGCTGACCAAAGTTCATCTGGACGGCAGTCACTCGAAAGATGTTGGCTCGGTTGCGGTGCGGTGGATCAGGGCAATTTATCTTGTGCTGATCTTTGCCGTAATTGGAGCGATGTTCCTGCACAACGCGATTATCTGGCGCAGCAAAGCCGTTGCCCGGCGCGCGTTGATGAATCCCATGATGGAGCGCATGAGCACGAATCAGCGCTGGCAGCACTTGATCCTGCTGACGAGTTTCATCATTCTGGTGATCACTGGATTTGCGCTCAAGTTCCCCAGCTCGTGGCTTGCCGAAGCGTTGGCGATGAGTGAGAGACTTAGAAGCATCACACACCGTGTGGCGGGAGTGGTCCTGATCGGCGCGGGAATCTATCATGTCTGCTATCTCGTAGCGGCCAGGGAAGGGCGGCGGCTGATATACGACTTTGCTCCTCGGCCGAAGGATGTTTTTGACGCCTGGGGCACGATGAGTTACTACCTCGGAGTTAGTAAAACGAAACCAAAGTTCGGGCGCTTCAGTTATGCGGAGAAGGCTGAATACTGGGCGCTGGTGTGGGGAACGGCGCTGATGGCCGGGACTGGGATTATGATGTGGGCCAAGGTCTGGGTCGGGAATCTACTGGCGCGCTGGTGGGTGGATGCGGCGACCGCCGTTCACTACTATGAGGCGATTCTGGCGACGCTGGCGATTGTGGTCTGGCACTTCTATCAAGTGTTTTTCGACCCGGATGTCTATCCGATGAACTGGGCATGGTGGGACGGCAAGATGCCGGTCGAGCACTATCGCCACGAGCATGAACTGGACAAGGAGTCGCTGCCGAAGGCCACGAACGATGGTGCCGGCTCAGCGTCGGATGGAGGAGAGAAGTAACTTGTCTGTTTTCGGGCTTTGTCTCCGCGGCTAAAGCCGCCGTCGATCCCATTCGCTATTCACGGGGGATGAATCCCCCGTCTCCCTCCGTTTTGATTTTTCCGCTGCAGGTGAAGTTATGCCGCTTATGCGAATGATGAAATAACTGTCCCTTTGGGCATGACTGAAGTGGCTTTTTCATTGAAAGCCAGGCGATGAAACAGCGCTATCGCATGAGCGCTATTGAAGTCATGAAGCTGGTTCGTGCCGCCCCTCCGGGGCGTACGAATTCAACAAACGCGTCTTCCCAGGATTCCGCTTCGCTCCATCCTGGGCTATTCTCGATGCGTCCCTCCAGGACGATAGGAGCATTTGACCTGCTTGCCGGTGGAAAGAGACTCGTTGTGACAATGGAATCCGTTCATGCGATTGCCTTGGGCGATGAGATAGCTTTGAATTCTTTCGGCAATGAGTGGCGTAAGATGTTTATCTGGGTTCATGGACAGCTTCAAGGTCTTTTTCTTTGAATTCATTCGCTGATGTGTTTGGTCTTGGGAAATCGACGAAAGGCAATTGAAAGATGGTTCAGGCGTATTGGTACAGGGCATTTGGATTGGCTGCGATCGCATTGATGCTTTGCGGTCTTCTCGTCGCTCAGGCAGTGGATACGGAATCGATAGAGCAAAAGCTCAATGCGGAGTTCATTCCGACGAGGATCTCTGCCGACCGCTTGGATGTTGTTACGCCTGGAACGCGGGTTGCGATTCAGAAGCCTGGACTGACGATGTATGATGTGGCCTCGCCGATGCCGCCTTTGTACACCTATAAGAATGGCAAGATCGGGCGCGGTTTGACGGGCTTTGGCAAGGATTTCAAGATCTCTCTCAAGACGCCGGGAGGGACCTCCGCCGATTATCTCCATCGACCGTTTGCACTGGGGGAAAAGTGCTGGGTTACAGAGGTTCAGATCCAAAGGGATGGAGTGCTTTTTCAGCTTTACAGCGACCGCTATGAAGAGACTCGCTATTACGCCGAACTGATGATCGCCTTTCCGAAAAAAAAGGAGATGCCGCAGAAAGATGTTGTGTTGCAGTTGATCGCCGAAGTGCTGACGGTGGCTCCGGGGGAGGTTCCGGTGGAGAAGCCTGTGGCGCAGGCTCCAGCGCCTCCTGTTGTGAGTGCCGCGGCAAAGACCCCTTCGGTGAATGTATCGGGGAGGTACATCTTCGATGAAGGGGACTCGCAACTCCGCTTTGCTCCCAGCGGCGCGTGCATCATGGTTGGTCCCGGAGGCTCGCAGAGCGCGGGCAAATACAGTGTCAGCGGAGATGCGCTGACGATCAATTGCACCATGACTGGAAGCTCGATCAATCTGAAGATCGGGGGAGCAAAACTGGTGGCCGGAGACGGACATGCCTGGCTATGGGATGCCGCTGCGCCGCCGCTGCCGCCTTCAATCTCCGCCGGCCAGAGTAAGGCCCAGGTGATTGCCACTTTTGGCCAGCCGGTGAAGTCGACCAAGATCGGGGCAAAAGAGATCTTCTATTACAAGGATTTGAAGGTTACTTTCTTGAACGGCAAGGTGAGCAGCTTTGAATAGGCGTTCACTGGGATGGGGCGCTGTGTACGGGGTCTGAAGAGGCTTAGCGGATTCTTCGCAACACGCTCCAAGATTATTTCATGGGAGATGCGAAACAATTTGCTTGAGAGAGTGTTTGCTTTGACAGGCGATTGCGCGAAGCCGATCCGGAAGTGATTGTTGCATAGAAAGCGCGTTCCGGGTGGAGCGCGAGGCACGAGAAGGAACGAGGAACCGATGAATAAGCAACTTCTTCGCAGAGCGACGAGGAATCTCTTCGCGGCAGCCATTGTTGCCGCACTGTTGGGTATCGCAGGCCTGAGCGGCGCGGCCGCGGAAGACAAGAAGCCCCCGGAGAGAACTCCTCCGAACCATAACGCTCCGGGTGGAGGAGCGCCTCATGGTCCGAGCGGCGGAGGAGCATCGAATGGGCCTGCGGGTGGAGGGGCATCGCATGGCCCGAGTGGTGATGCATCGCGCGGACCCAATGCGGGCGGCTCCGGATCGCATGGACCGGCGGGGAATGAATCTGGTGGGCGGAGATTTGGTGCGAATGACGGTGGCGTTAACCATGGGCCTGCGACGAATGGGCCTGATAATCGTCGCTTCGGCTCCAATGACGGCGGTGTTAACCATGGACCGACGACGAATGGGCCGGATGGCCGTCGATTTGGCCCGAATGACGGGGGCGTTAACCATGGACCTGCAACGAATGGACCGGATGGCCGTCGATTTGGTGCAAATGATGGCGACGTGAATCACGGACCGGCGGCGAACAGGCCGGGTGGGGACCCATTCAACCATCAACCTGGCGGAGACAGATTCAACCACGGGCCCGACAGGGGGCAGTTCAACCATGGCCCCAACGGCGCCAACCATCCGGTCTTCGACCGTCCCGCGCCGAGGGGAAGCAATGAGCACATCACACGGTCCGGCGATGCGGTGCGCATGAGGCCGGGTGGCCGCGTGAGCGACATTCACGATGCCCGCAGGGGAATCGACATCCATCACAATATGGGTGGCGGCCGGAGAGTAATCGTCGACCGTCCCGATCACAGCCGCGTGTTTGTGGAGCGGGGACGGCCGGGATTTGTGGAGCGCGGCTATCGCTTCCGCGACCACGATTTTGGCCGACGTTCCTACTTCTATCAGGGCCATGAGTATCACCGCTACTATCGCGACTATGGCTTTCGCGGGCTGCATCTGAATGTCTATGCGCCCGGCTACTATTACCGCCCGGCGTTTTACGGATGGGCTTACCACCCGTGGGGGACGTCGATCTCGTTCCACTGGGGATGGGGAGGGAATCCCTGGTATGGGCACTATGGCTACTACTTCCAGCCTTCCCCGGTTTACTCTTCGGCGGCGTTCTGGCTGACGGACTACATGATCGCGCAGGATCTGCAGGCGGCCTATGCGGCGCATCAGGAAGCCGGCGAGGACTACGGTTACGCTCCGGCGCAGGCCAGCGGCCAGCCGGTGCTGACCCCCGAGGTGAAGCAGTTGATCGCCGACGAGGTGAACAACCAGTTGGCGCTGGAGAACCAGGAGGCGCAGCAGAACGCGCAGCAACTGGACCCGGACCCGGCATCGAGCGGAATTGCTCGCCTGCTGAGCGACGGTCGGCCGCATGTATTCGTGGCCGGAGGCAATCTGGATGTGACTGATATGAACGGGCAGGAGTGTGTGGTGAGCGACGGCGATACGTTGCAACTTCGGGAAGCGCCTCCTGCGGACGCGACTTCGGCCAATCTGGTTGTGCTGTCGAGCAAGGGCAGGCCGGAGTGCCAGATCTCACTGACGGTTCAGGTGCAGTTGAGCGACTTGCAGGAGATGCAGAACCACATGCGGGAAACCATCGACCAGGGCCTGAAGGAGTTGCAGGACAAGCAGGGCTCCGGTGGATTGCCTGCGGCTCCGCAAACCGCGCAGGGGGCACCGATCGAGGCAATGTATGCCTCGGCAGCGCCACCGCCAGAGGCGAATCTCAGCGCCGAACTTCAACAGCAGGACAGGCAGAGTGAGCAGGCTGAGAATGATGTGACCGCCGAGCCGGTGTCCGCACAGCAGGCGCCCGCATCGGTTGAAATTGGACAGACGATCGACCAGGTGCAGACGACCTTTGGCATGCCGTCGCGCGTGGCGAATCTGGGGCCCAAGGTCATCTACTACTATGACGGCATGAAGGTGATCTTCATGGATGGCAGGGTGAGCGACGTGGAGTAGGCGGGATTTTCAGCGCAGGGCTAACAACGATTAGGCCTCCGGTTCTGCCGGAGGCCTTTTTCTTCTTATGCGGCAAGGATGAATCCGTGCCGTTTTAAGACGGATGTATTCAGCCTGCTTTAGGCGTAGTCGATGGGGTGCTTGCTGAGCCACTGCTCGTCGCGCACTTTGCCCATCTTCTTCATGGCATTTCCTGCGACGCTAGCGCCCAACTCACGGCTCTCCCAGGCAAGGCCGGCGCCGAGGCCAATGGCGCAGCCGAGCAGGCCGTAGGCGAAGATGGCGGTCTTGGACTTCTGGCGGCAGAGCGGATAGCTGATCATAACGCCCAGGGCCGCTCCGATGGCTGCGGGCACGATGGCGCCTTTGGCGACCTCTTCAAGAAAGGGCGTCACAGGCTTTCCGTCGAAGAACTCTTCCTGGCCGGAACGGACGCCTTCGATTCCGGACTCGGCAAGCCGCCGGCCATAATCGACATTGGATTTCACCCACTCGCCTACGCTCATCGAAGCCCTCCTCGCCTTCCTTAAAAGACTTTTCAAGTCTATCAGATTGCCAAACGCCGGATGAGGCCCTGCGCGGGCCGCGTTCCATCCTGTGAACGGAATGGGATGAGAAAGACAGAAAATTCAATTTGGGACGGTGCCAAAGCCCGACCGCGAGCGTTATGATCGTCGCACCAGATAGCGACAAGGTATGGCTGGAATGCGGATTGCGTACGTGCTTCCTTCGCTCGGCATGGGTGGAGCGGAACGGCAGGTGGTGGCGCTTGCGGAGCGCATGGCTGCGCGCGGCCATACGATCAGGCTGCTGGTGCTGCGGCCACGGCAGGCCGAAGAGTGGCCTACGACCGTCGATTGCGTTTACCTTGATATGCGCAAGACTCCGGCTGGCGTTTTGGGCGCACTTGTGCGAGGCAGGCGATTCCTGTGCAGTTTCAAGCCCGACTTGATCCACAGCCATGTTTTTCCGGCCAATATGACGGCACGTCTACTGCGACTTTCCGCGACTGGGCCGAGGCTGATCTCGACCGTTCACAACGTCTATGAAGGCCCGTGGTGGCGCATGGCGGCCTACCGGCTCACCGATCCGCTGAGCAGCCACAACACTGCCGTGAGCCAGGCTGCGGCTGACCGCTATGTGCGCCTCAAGGCTGTTCCGGCTCGCAAGTGCTCGGTCATTACCAATGGAATTGACACGGCGGAGTTTGCGCCGAGTGCCGAGCGCCGGGCTCGCATGAGAGCAGAGATGGGCGCCGGGGACGGGTTTGTCTGGCTGGCTGCAGGCCGCATCGCGCCGGCCAAGGACTATCCGAATCTGCTGCACGCCTTTGCGTGTTTGAGGGAGAGCGATCTGCGTGCGCGGCTTTGGATTGCCGGAGAGCCGGCAGGGAGGAAGACAGGAGCCGTTCAAGCGATGGCTGCCAAACTGGGCATCGAGGCTGCGGTTCGGTTGCTGGGGTTGCGGCGCGATATGCCGGATCTCTTCGACGCCGCGGACGGCTTCGTGCTGGCCTCGGCGTGGGAGGGGATGCCGCTGGTTGTAGGCGAAGCGATGGCCATGGAGAAGCCGGTTGCGGCTACGGATGTTGGCGGCGTGCGAGAACTGGCTGGAGATTGTGGATTGATCGTTCCTGCGTGCTTTCCGAGTGCTCTGGCGGAGGCGATGCTTGATCTGATGCGTAGGACGCCGGAGGCTCGCGGCTCGCAGGGACGGACGGCGCGGGGACGGATCGTGGGTCAATTCGGCATGGACGCCAAGGTGGACGAGTGGGAGGCGCTGTACAGGAGAATGTTAGCGGAGAATGCTTGTTCAGACGATGCAAGATGTTAGCCTATCAGCGATGAAATCAGTTGCATGACCGGGCCGCTGAGGCGGTCCAGCCGAGGGTTTAAGGAGAGGGTTCATGCGGGCAACGATTGCCGGACACGTGATGTGCTGCGCTCTGCTGGGCGTGGCGGTTGGCATGGGAGGCGTGATGGCGCAGGCGCAGGCAAAGGCGCAGAATGCGGTGTTGACGCTCGATCATGGCTGGCAGTTCAGGCAGGTAACGGCCGGCGCACAAGAGGAGAACGGCTGGCTCCCGGCGACGGTTCCCGGCGACGTGCATCTCGACTTGCTGGCCAACAAGAAGATTGCCGATCCGTTCGTCCGCGATAACGAAAGCAAGCTGCAGTGGATCGAAAAAGAGAGCTGGGAGTACCGGCTGAGCTTCGATGCCACGCCGGCGATGCTTGCGCGTTCTCATGTGGACCTTGTCTTTGACGGCCTTGATGCGGCTGCCACGGTTTATTTGAATGGCGACAAGGTGCTCTCGGCCGACAATAGCTTCCGCATCTGGCGAGTGGCGGCCAAGAGCCATCTGCACGCCGGGAAAAATCAACTGCGCGTCGTCTTTCCATCGCCGATCAAGGCAGCCGCTGAGGCAGCAGCGAGCGACCTCTTCCGTACTCATTCAAAGACCGAGGAGAAGACCTACATTCGCAAAGCGGCTTACGAGTACGGCTGGGATTGGGGGCCGCGTTTTGTGACCAGCGGTATCTGGAGGCCAGTGCGCGTCGAGGCGTGGGACAAGGTGCGCATCGCGGACTTCGCCATTCGCCAGCGCGATGTGAGCAAGGAAGTAGCGCATCTCGATGCCGAGGTCGAGGTTGAGGCTGCGAGCGCCGGAGTGGCGAGAGTCAGCGTGCAGTACTCTGACAACGGCAAGCCGGCGAGCGTTGCCAGCACTGTCAGTGTGCACGCAGGACGCAACGTGATCGATCTGCCTATCGAGATTCGGCAACCCAAGTTGTGGTTCCCGGCAGGCTATGGCGAGCAGCCCCTTTATCAGTTCACTGCGCGGGTGGGGACAGGCGGGCTGACGAGCGAAACGCGCAAGACGAAAGCCGGCTTGCGCTCGATCGTGCTCGACCGCCATCTGGACAAGTGGGGGCGCAGCTTTCAGTTGATCGTCAATGGCATTCCGGTCTTCGCCAAGGGCGCGGACGTGATTCCCTTCGACAGCTTTCCCAATCGCGTGACGACAGCCAACTATCGCCGCATCCTCGAGTCGGCGCGCGATGCCAACATGAACATGATTCGCCACTGGGGTGGCGGCTACTACGAGAGCGAGGAGTTCTACGCGATCTGCGATGAACTTGGGATCATGGTCTGGCAGGATTTCATGTTTGGCAACGACTGGCAACCGGGCACATATGCCTTCAAGCTGAACATTGAAGCAGAGGCCGAGGATCAGGTGAGGCGGCTGCGCAATCATCCAAGCATCGTCATCTGGTGCGGCAACAATGAGACCGAACTTTCTTATAACTGGAGTCCGCGCGGCACTCTGCCGCCGGATGTGAAGTTCTATATGTGGCAGGACTACCTGACCGAGTTCAGCGGCATTCTGCCCAGAGTGGTGGCGCGGCTCAATGCGGAGACACCCTACTGGCCCAGCTCGCCAAGCTCCGATTATGAGGCTGTTTCTCCGGTCTATCTGAGCGGCGACAATCATGTCTGGGATGTGTGGCATGGGCGCGTGCCGTTTTCTACCTATGAATCAGATCCCTCGCGCTTTGTTACCGAGTTTGGATTTCAATCGTTCCCGGAGATGAAAACGATAGAAGCCTTCACGCAGCCGGAAGATCGCAAAGACATCTTCACGCCGGTGATGCTGGCGCATCAGAAAAACAATGAAGGCAACTCGATCATTCACGACTATCTGCTCAAGGACTACTCGGAGCCGAAGGACTTTGCTAGCTTTCTCTACGTGAGCCAGGTGTTGCAGGCCGAGGGAATCAAGATCGGCGCGGAGAACTGGCGCCGCAAGCGTCCAGAGACAATGGGGACGATCTTCTGGCAGTTGAACGATTGCTGGCCGGTGGCCTCGTGGTCTTCGATTGACTACTACGGGCGGTGGAAGGCGCTGCAATACTATGCGCGGCGCTTCTATGCGCCAATCCTGGTCTCGCCGCATGTTGAGGATGGTGCGCTGAAGGTTTACATCGTCAGCGACAAGACTGAAGTCAAGCCGGCATCGTTGCATGTGCGGCTGATGGACTTTGACGGCAAGGTGCTGCTGGAGGAGACTCGTGCGGTGAATGTGGATGCGCTGGCGAGCAGGGTCTATCTCGACTGGCCGCTGAAGAAGCTTACTGACGCGGGGGCTGCCAATACATCACGAGTTCTTGTTATGGCCGAGCTGACCGACGGCGGTGCTGTGATCTCGCGCAATCTGGCGTATCTTGCTCCGGTCAAGGAGGTTCATCTGAAGCCGGCTCAGTTGAAGGTTGAAGCGGCCGGCGCGAATGGCAATTATAAGGTTCGCGTCACTTCTTCCGTTCTTGCGCGTAGCGTCTGTCTCTCGTTTGGCAATCTCGACGTGCAGGTCTCCGATAACTACTTCGATCTGCTGCCGGGCGAGACGGCGGAGATAACAGCTACGAGCGCGGCTTCGCTCGATGCGTTGAAGGCGCAGTTGAAGGCGATCTCGCTCACCGATGCCTTTGCTGGTGATCGGCAGGGAGCTACGATCGGCGCGTCAAGATAGACAAAAGGCAAAAAAGGCCGGAGCGCAATGCTCCGGCCTTTTGCTTTGACGGTGAAGGATCAGAACGAGAATGAGACCTGTGCGAAGATGCGCCGCGCAGCCGAGCCTTGCGAGAAGATTCCGCCGGCCAGACTCGTTGATTTATTGAATTGACTGCCCGGACCATATTCCCCCGTCGTGGTATCGAGCGTGGGAAGGATGGTTCCGTTCGGCGTTCCGTAGTCGATGTTGTTGAACAGGTTCAAGGCTTGGACGCTGAAGTTCAGCGAATACTTGTGTCCGGTGCCGCCGCCCATTCCACCTGGGCCACCCGGTCCGCCGTGTCCACCACCGCCAAAGCCGCCGGGGCCCATGCCGCCGCCCGGAGGTCCGCCGCCTCGCCCGCCGCCACCGCCGCCTGGGGGCGGTCCACCCGGAGGCGGACCACCGGGTCCGCCATCGGCGGGGCTATTCGCCGAAACGAGCTTGGGGCCGATGCCGAACCCGCGGCTGATGCGCAGATTCACGGCTACGGCCGCCGGACCATTGCCCATGTTGACAGGAATCGGCGTGTAGACGCATGGACTGGCGGATTGGCAGGGATTGACATCAAAGTCGCCGTAGCTGGTGTGAACGCGATTGCTTGCGGCGGTGCTGGAGGTCGCAAAGGCAGGTCTTTGATTGCCTAAGTTGTTTAGGGTGTCGGTCGGCAGCGTGATGTTGAAGGGTCGTCCCGACTGCGCAATCAAAAACGGATTGAAGCGAATGCCCCAAGGGCCGGTGTAGTTTGCCATTGCGAAGAGCATGTTGCGCGAGACAAAGCCGGCGCGCCCGTAGTCCTTTTGCAGATCGTAAGCGTCTGTTGCGCTGCCGGTGTTGGAGTTGGCCCAGGCGAGCGTGTAAAAGCCCATAACGCTCAGCTTCTTATTGATAGTGGCGTTGACGCTGGTGATGAGCTGATTCTGTTTGAAGACCGCCTCGGGAGTGAACTCGTAAAGATAATTGCCGGAGTTGTCCTGCGGAGTTCCGCCAACAGACTGGTTGGCGTTGCGGGTGGCCATCTGGTGCACGCCGAATGAGTGCAGGTAGGTGAGGGTCAGGCTGGTTCCGGGGAAGAGTTGCCTCTCGAGACTTGCGCCGGTCTGTCCGGTATACGGCGAATGATAGTGCGGCGCGACCTCGTACTTGACCTGTGCCGACGAGTTGCTCGAAGAGGCGCCTGTGCTCTGGCAGTTGTTTTTGTCCAATTCGATTGTGTTTAAAGAAGTGGACGAAACCGTGCATGTTGGGAAGTTGAAGACGTACTTGCTCTGAACATTTGCGCGGTTGATGGTGAGCAGGTTGCCGGAGCCGAAGCGGTCATAAAAGAATCCATATCCGCCGCGCACGACGGTCTTGGCCTTCTTGTCTTTACCGTTGCCATCGAGGGCGTATGCGATTGCGACGCGCGGAGCCCAGTCGTTGTGATCGGAGACGTGATTCTGCGTCTCCCAGCGAAGCCCGCCAGAGAGCGTGAGCCGCTGATTGAACTTCCAGTCGTCCTGCACAAAGAGCGCGAGGTCGAAGACGTTGGCAAGCACGGATTGGCAACTGCTGCCGCCGCTGGCGCAACCGGTAATGCTGGCGGATGTTGGGCCATAGCCCGCGGTGACCTGCTCGGCGAAGGTTTTGGGTTCAGTCAAACTCGCGAGGCCGTTGGCCATGTTCAGATACTTGTCGGCTGAATCAAAGGAGAAGGAGCCGTTGAAGTTCGCACTAGTTAGATTCGCATCGCGTGTGTCTCTCATGCGCGTGCCGAATTTAATGGCATGTGCGCCGTGGCTCATGGTCGTCAGATTCTGAAATTCCAGCCGCGTGGTGTGATCAAGGCTCTTCTGGCCGGAGTAGCCTCCGCCGGTAAAATCGCCGCTGACACTGATCGTGCGGAGGGCTGAGTCGGGATAGTGGTTCTCATTTTGCCGCTCGTATTGGAAGCGGCTCTCGTTGACCGTGTGGTCGTTGACGATGATCGCGTCGCTCAGTTGCACGTTGTGTTCTGTGTTCGACTCATGCGTGGAGGCAGTGGGGAGCGATTGGTTGTTCAAATTGCCGTGTTCAGATTCCAACCAGAAACCGTAGCGCGCGGTGAATGTGTTTTTGGCTCCAAGTTGCCAATCGACTCGTGCGGAGATATTGTCGCGGATGCGGCGATTCAAGTGGCTTACGCCATAGTTCGGGCAATCCACAAATGCGCCAGAGCCTACGCAGTTCGATGGAAGCCCGGAGGCGTTTTCGAGCACCGCGTCGGGAATTGACCATGCGTCGGCGTTTTCTGTGTTGCGCTGCTCGGCGCTCACAAAGAATGATGCGGTCTTGGAGATCGCTCCGCTTACGGTACCGTTGAACTGGTAGCTGTAGTAATCGGGGATCGTCGAGGTGAACGGGTTGCCGGTGTTGAACGGCTTGTCGTTGCCTTGAATGAAGAACTGACCGTGCAACTTGTCTGTGCCAGGTTTGGTGAGAATCTCGATGCGGCCGTAGCCCAGACGGTCAAACTCGGCGGAGTAGGGGTTCTGGTTGATGCGAATCTCGCGGATTGCCGACTTGGGTGGAAGCTGTCCGCCGCTGAAGCCGTCGATGTAGATCTGGCCGCCGTTCGGTCCGGCAGAGGGGCCGGCAAGCGCTGTTAACTCATTCGATAACTCATCGGGATCATCCGACAGTGCATCCAGATCCTTGCCCTTGAGAACGATGGAATTTGCGTTTCCACTCGCTTCTACGTTCACGGCCGCCGTCTCATCGGTGACCGTGACGCTCTGCTGCTCGACCTGCATGGCCATGGAAATATCGACGCGCTTGATCTGTCCGGCTGCGAGTTGAATGGCTGGCATAACGAATGGAGCAAAGCCCTCAAACGTGGCTTGCACAACGTAGCTGCCGGGTGCGAGGCCGCTCACCTGATACGTGCCGCTTGCGTCCGCCGTCGCAGTGGCGACGGTCTTGCCGGCAGATGTGGTGACGGAGACTTGTGCGCCAGGAATCAGTGCGCCGGTGGGGTCGGCGATATGCCCGTGCAAACTAGCTGTGGCGGCAGGGGGGCCCGCTTGCGTGGCCACGGCCGCTGGAGGCGCGGAAGGAGTCTGCGCCTGCGCGGCGGATGCGCTCGCCAAACCCAACGCAAGGGCAATCAAAAGATGAGTGATGCAATGCAATTTTGAATACACGTCTTCCTCGCTTGTTTTCGCCAGTCTGTTGTAGATCTACTGGGCTACTTCAGGAGCGTTCATACTCCAATTTGAAAGCAGGCTCTGGCTTGCCGCGGGGGCCTGAAGCAGAGGCTCGACGCCTGCCAGCAGCGTGATGGCTGTGACTTCGGAATCTCCCTCGGTGGAGACGAGCATGACCGCCTCGCCCTTCTGCAAATCTGCAAGCTGAATAGCTGGTGCGCGATTCAGCATCTGCTGCGGATCGCCGCCTCCCGGGCCGCCATTCGGACCGGGCCACTGGCCGCCAGGCATGCCTGGGGCGCCGCTCGGAACGCCTTTCAGCCGCATCGCAAGCATCGCAGCCATGCGTTCAGGCAGCCGCCGCATCTGCGCCTCTGCCGTGATGTGAATGGTGACCGGCTTCTTTGTCGCCAGATCCTTGACCGTCAGCGTTGAGGCCGCCGCATCGAGCGACAGGACCGTGCCGGCGATGTTGCGGAAGCTTCCTGAAATGACCTCTTCGGCGTCAAGGTCCGTGCCGTCGCCGTTCTTTGTGCCGCGTGCGCGCAACTGATCGCCGGAGTGAATTGCATCGATTGGAGCCGGCAGTGCCGCATCAAAGCGCTCCGAGGCCGGCGCATAGCGCTTGAGTATCGTCGTCTTGGCGATTCGCACGGTGATTGTCCTGGCTGTTGCGCCCGCGCCGCTGTTGAGAAGAATCACTCCTGTAGCGGCATCGATGCTCTTCACCAGTCCGCCAACGCCGCGCCTCTGCCAGTCTTCGCGATCCTTCTGCTGTTTCTGCGCCACGTCTGCCTGTTTGATGGCGACAACCTGCAATGCTTCAGAAGTGCCTGCGGGCGCGTCGGGGTCGAGCTTCACGAGGGCGCGGTCGCCTACGGCCAGGTCGCTAAACTGGATCGTCGCCGCAGTGCTCAGATCTTTCTGGCCGGGTGCGATGCGCTTGAGCGCAGCTGTCGCTGGAACCTTCACCTGGCGCTCGCCATCGCCATCGGTTTTTACTGTAAGCGTGTCGCCGCTGATGGCAGTGATGGTGCCAACAAACCGGGAAGCTGTTTGCGCGCAGATCATGCTTCCGGCTGCCAAGAATCCGATCATCAATATCGAAGCGACAGAAACGCGATTCATTCTCTTGCTCTTCATCAATTCAATCTCCACCGGTCAATACCACCCGGCGTAAAAAACGACCACTGCTTTGGTAGACGATCAAAGCAGGCAAAAGGTTGAGAGAAGTCTTCCGCAATGTGCAGAATTGCACGGAAATGGCCGAATTTGGCGCAAAAGCGATTGATTTTAAGCAGTGTGCAAATTGAATGATAAGGAAAATTGAAATCAGATGCCATTCATTTTGCCAACTCGGCAGTCTCTAGAAAAGTGAAGCTTCCCGAGGGCGTTGGGAGCACGTGAGTCAGCCGCCTATTGTGCACTACGACGGTGTCACGGTACCAGAGATTGATGGCCGGGAGATCGCGCGCGAGGATCTGTTGCGCCTCAATATAGTCTGTGCGTTGCCGGGCAGCGTCTGTGCTCTGGGAGGCATCGGCAAGCAGCGCATCGAGCCGCAAATTCGAGTAGTGGCTGCGGTTGGCGCCCTTGGGAGAGAAACTCATAGTCGAGAATGCATACGTAAAAATGTCCGGCTGCTCGTTGCCGCCGATCCAGCGCAGCGAGTAGATCTGAAACGCCCCTCGCGTTACATCAGAATAAAACGTGGCAAATTCATAGCTGCGCAGATCGAGAGCAATCCCCACCTTGGCCATCTGTTGCTGCAAGACCGCGGCCAACAAACGCGTGCCCTCGTCGGTGGAGATCTTCATCGTCAGATGGAAGCGCACTCCATTCGCGCCGACTTTGTAACCGGCCTCGTCGAGCAGGCGAGCGGCTCGATCCGGATCGTATTCGTAGCGCGCAACGTCGCCCGTCCAAGCCCAGTGGCTGGCGGGCAGAAGACTCTCGGCTGGCTGCGCGTGGCCTCGCAGCAGCGTCTCGATAATCAGCTTGCGGTCGATGGCGCAGGCAATGGCTTGACGCACCCGTACATCTTTGAGTTGAGAATCTCGCAGGTTGAAGTTGAGGTACTGAATCTGCGTTCCAGGTACGTCTTCGATGGCCAGGTCTTGCTTGGCGGCAAGTGGCGCCAACGCATCAAGGGGAAGGGAATTGACGGCTACATCGCCCGACCCTTTTTCGAGTTCGAGCGATTCTGTGGTCGCATCTGGCACAACGCTAAAGCGCACCCGCTCGATCTTGGGGACTACCGACCAGCTTAGCGGGTTGCGCTCGATCACGACGTTTTGATCGATCTGCTGGCTCACAAAACGGAAGGGTCCAGTGCCGACTGGATGCCGCCAGAACTCGCGCCCGCTGCCCTCGGGAACAATGCCGAAGGCGCCGGTCGATAAATTTGTCAGCAGAAAATTATCCGCATGCTTCAGGTGAATGACGACGGTCCGAGCATCTGGGGCCTCGACTGAGTCAACCGATGCATAGGCGGCGGCCTTAGGGGAGATGACCTGGCCTGTACGAATCGAGTTCACGGACCACACTACGTCGCGCGCGGTCAGCAAGCGGCCATCGTGGAAGCGTACGCCTTCGCGCAGATGAAAGACCAACGTCAGCGGGTCAGGCTGCTGCCAGCTCTCGGCCAACGCCGGTGTGAAATGGAAGCTCGCATCGCGCGCAACAAGCCCGTCGAAGATCAGCTCGTCGATGTGTTCCGATTGCCCATCGGTTCCGATGCGCGGATCGAGATTTGCTGGGCTGCTTTCAATCAGGAACACAACGGTTCGAGGATCGCGTTGCGTTGCGTGGCAGCCCGCGAGAGCAGCGATCGCGATGAGCGCGAGCAGCCTACGCATAGGTCACCTGCCCGAGGATCGCTGGCCGCGTGGCGCCGGTTGCTTTGGGCACATTTCCCGGCAGGTGATGCCATGTTTGCCAGGCCAGCAGCGCAAATGCCGCGGCCTCTTTGGCCTCAGCGGGCAAGCCAAACTGCTCGCTCGCAGCAAGATGGCAACCGAGTGGCGTGAGACGCTGCGCTAGCATCGCCATCAGCGTCGCGTTGCGCGCTCCGCCGCCGGAGACGACGTAATCCACAGGATGGCTCTTCATTGCGCGACGTGCAAAGTCTTTGTAGCCACGTGCAATCGTCTCGGCGGTCAGTGCGGTTGCCGTCGCCAGCGCGTCCTCTGGTTTGCTGCTTCGCTGCTGGCAGGTTGCGAGAAACTGCGCGGCATATTCGCGTCCAAACTGTTCGCGTCCGGCGGTGCGCGGCGGAGTCAATTTGAAGTAAGGGTTGCGCAGCGAGTGGGTCAGCACCGGCGACAGCACGGTTCCACGGGCGGCGATGCTTCCATTGCTGTCGAATTGTTTGCTGAATAGTTGCTGCGCCAGCCAATCGATCACCATGTTCCCCGGTCCACTGTCGAAGGCGATTACTGCATCCGCCGTGGCTCCGGCGGGAATGGCTGTCAGGTTGGCGATGCCGCCGATATTTTGCAGCACTCGGCCGCGCTTCTGATCGGCGAACATGACATAGTCCAGCAGCGGAACCAGCGGCGCACCCTGGCCGCCGGCGAGCATGTCCGCGGGCCGGAAGTTCGAGACGACGGCAACGCCACTTGATGCCGCAATAACAGCGGCCTCGCCTAGTTGCCAGGTGCAAGTGAAGCTGCGTCCGGCATAACTCACGGCACGCGGTTGATGATAGATCGTCTGGCCGTGACAGCCGATCAGGTCGAGTTTTACATTGTGGCGCTCAACGGTGCCTCGGATCGCTTCCGCGTAGGCCAATCCCAGACGCCAATTGAGGCGCGCCAACTCTGCGGTTGAAATCGATGCAGCATTCATTGCCGCCAAAACCGCGCGACGGAGCGGCGCAGGAAACGCGAAGCCCTCGTGCGCAAGCAGTGTGAGATTGGGTCGTAGCCTGCCAGGCGCAATCCGCACTACGGCAACGTCGACTCCATCGGCCGAGGTGCCGCTCATGATGCCAGCCACTGTCAGGGTCTTTGCTCTCATGCCGGATTTCCCCCCTGGGCCTTGAGGATACTTTCGCTGAAACGCAGGATCCGCTCCCGTAGCGCGTCAAATTGCTTGGGAGTCAGCGCCGCCGAAGTTCCGCCGGTAAAGAGCCTTGCGCGCTTCCGTTCTGTCTGCTTTGCGCGAGCGATGAGCAATTTCTCAAATGCTGGCGACTGCTCTGCTTCGGCAATCAGAGCATAGTAGGCTCGCAAAATCAGCTCCGGGCTGTGGCAGATTTCAAGCAGGTCCATCCCAGCACGGATGGCCGCGATGGAGGCCTCTTCGATCGGCATGAACTTCAGAATTCCGCCCATCTCCAGATCGTCGGAGAAGATGATGCCGTTGTAGCCGATCCGCTTGCGCAACACCGTTGAAATCCAAAAAGGCGATACACTCGCCGGACAATTTTTGCTTGGCGTGCTGGGATAGGCGGCGTGATTGACCATGATCATCGGCAACTCATCGTGCAGCTCGCGATAGGGAAGCAAGTCATTGTGCCATAACTTGCGCATGTTGCGATCAATCGCGGGAGTTTCAAGATGCGAATCGAGCGCGCCGCTGCCGAGGCCGGGGAAGTGCTTGCCGCAGCCTACGACGCCATGGGCTGCAAGACCTGACAGAAAGCCGCGTGCATACTCGACGACACCCGACGGGTCGGCGGCGGCTGTGCGCGTGCCCATCACTTCGGCCGACTCCGGCAGCGCCAAATCCAGTACGGGCGCGAGCGTTGTGTTGAATCCGAATGTCTTCGCGCCACGCGCAATCAACTCGCCTTGTTCGCGAATCAGGGCGAGTTTGCCTGTTTGCCGTGCTGCATTTGCGACGGCCTGCGCGGAAGGCATGGCGGCGAGCGCTTCACGCAGACGGTCGACGGTTCCGCCTTCCACATCGACGCAGCGAAGGCTGTTTGGCGCGCACAAGGCAGTGGCGTCGGCCAGCAGAGCCCGTGCCTGCCGGGGTTCGGCTATATTGCGCCGGAAGAGAATGATCCCTGCTGGCCGCACGAGCTTGAGCCATGCGCGCTCCAGGCCGGTCAACTCAGTGCCGCCGAGGCCGACAACGAGCAGGCTCCCCGCGGCTTGGCGCAGAGTCGTCTTCATCTGTTCTCCTTCAACTCCTGCTGCAACTCTTCGAGCAGATTCAGCGCCTGCAACGGTGTCAGTGCGTTCACGTCCGTTGACTCAATGCGGTCCACGATGCGCTGCGAGAGCGGCGTGAAGATCGTCATCTGCACCGGCTCGGGCGCGGTCTCGACCTGCACGCTCTGGCGCTCCTGCTTCTCATGCTGGCGGAGCACATGCTTGGCGCGCTCGATGACGGCCGCAGGCAATCCAGCCAGACGAGCTACCTCGATGCCATAACTCTTGCTTGCCGCTCCCGGTTCAATGTTATGCAAGAATGTAATTCCGCTAGCACCCTCTTTTACACCCACGCGCAGATTTCTAACTCTCGGTAGCTTCTCGGCCAGCATCGTCAACTCATGATAGTGCGTGGCAAAGAGCGTTCGCGCGCCTGTTTCCGCATGAAGAAACTCGACCGTCGCCCAGGCCAGCGAGAGCCCATCGAAGGTTGCAGTGCCACGGCCCATCTCGTCAAGCAAGATAAGCGATTTGCTGGTGGCCGTGTTCAGGATCGTCGCTGTCTCGGTCATCTCCACCATAAAGGTGGAGCGGCCTCGCGCCACGTTGTCGCTTGCTCCGATGCGCGTATAGATCCGATCGACAAGACCAAAACGAAGACTCTCAGCGGGGACGAAACTGCCCATCTGGGCCATCAGCACAAGCATTGCCGCCTGACGCAGGTAAGTGCTCTTGCCGCCCATGTTAGGGCCTGTTATTAATAACAAGCTAGGTCCATCGCCTGCCGAGTTTAGGTAGGTGTCATTGGGAATGAATCGTCCCTCGCGGATGTCCTCCATCCACTGCTCGATGACCGGATGTCGGCCTGCGACGGCCTCGATGACGGGCTCGTCTACGAGCTTTGGCCGTACATAGCGGCGGCTTGCGGCAAGATGCGCGAAGTTGGACAGCAGATCCGTCTCCGCGACTGAAGCCGAGGCACGCTTGATGCGTCCGGCGGCCTCCAGCACTACGCGGCGCAACTCGACAAAGATTCGCTTTTCGATTTCGATGGACCGCTCGTGCGCCGTGAGAATCTTGCGCTCGTATTCTTTCAGTTCCGGCGTAGTAAATCGTTCGGCATTGACCAGAGTCTGCTTGCGCTCGTAATCGGCCGGGGCTAAGGCGATGTTCGCCTTGGTGATTTCGATGTAATAACCGAAGACCGAGTTATAGCGAACTTTCAGCGAACCAATCCCGGTGCGCTCCCGTTCCCGCTCTTCAATTGCCGCAATCTTCTGCCTACCTGTGGTCGAAATGGTTCGTAACTCGTCCAACTCGCCATCGACGCCTGCTGCAATTGCGCCGCCATCGGTGAGTGTCAGCGGAGGCTCTTCGACCAGCGTCGTGGCAATTCGCACCGTCACATCTTCGAGCGTGTCAAGGCTGCCGGAAAGCTGTCTCCAGCGGGTCGCAAGCATGACATCCAGCGCGGCTTTGAGTCCCGGCAGACGTGCCAGACTCGCCGCCAGCGCGCGCAGATCGCGCGGTCCGGCTGAGTCGAGAGAGAGCCTCGCCAGCAGCCGTTCCAAGTCAAGAAGCCCAGAAAAGGCGCGGCGAATCTCCTCGCGCTTGACCAGGTCGCTGTGCGCTTCGCCGACCGCCTCATAACGCGCTTCGATCGCCACGGCATCGACCAAGGGCCGCAGAATTGTTGCTCGCAACAGCCGCTTGCCCATTGGCGTTTGGCACGCGTCCAGAGTGTAGAAGAGCGTTACGCGGTTATCTTGACCAGAAGCGGCCTGGCTGGCGAACAACGGCTCGACCAACTCTAAATTTCTAACTGTAACCTGGTCGAGTTCGAGGGCTGTTGAGTGCTCTTCAAATCTGAGGCTGTCGACGTGTAGAGCTTCATTCTTTTGCGTCGTTCGCACATAGTGCAGCACCGCACCCGCCGCAATGGCAGCAGCTGGATGCCCGGTCAGCCCGAAGCCTTCGAGCGAGTGCACATTCAGTTGGCGTTCGACCAGTGGCACAGCAAAGTCGCGCGTCCAAACCCAGTCTTCGATCCGCGTGCGCGCCGGGATGCGCTCAAGCTGTGCCGGCAACTCCGCACTTGCAGGCAGAATCACTTCGCTCGACCCTGCCTTGAGGATTTCGTCTATGGCCTGCTGTTGTGCGGCAGCGCCCAAGAACTCCGCCGTGCGAAACTCCCCGGTGGAAACGTCGAGCAGGGCAACGGCGCAAACCGCATCGGATTTTGATTTTGTTCCGTGCGTGCCTTGTACCTCGAAGTATGCCGCAAGAAAATTATTCTGCTCCTGGCCCAGCGCCGCATCGAGTGCCGTTCCTGGCGAGAGGACACGCGTGACCTCCCGACGGACGATCTTCTTGGTGAGCTTGGGGTCTTCCATCTGGTCGCACAGAGCGATGCGGTAACCCATGCGGAGCAGGCGCGTGAGATAGCTCTCGACGGCGTGATACGGAACGCCGCACATGGGCTGCGAACGCTCGCGGTCCCGCGCCGTCAGTGTCAGTTGCAACTCTCGGCTAACAGTGACCGCGTCGTCGTAGAAGAGTTCGTAAAAATCGCCCATGCGAAAGAAAAGCAGCGCATCGGGATTTTCGCGCTTGGCCGCCGTCCACTGGCGCATAAAGGGCGTCAGTTCACCGAGTTCCTTGTCTAAAGGGGAGGGCGGCGTAGTTGTCGCGGGTTGGTTGTTGTCGATAGGCATGTTGGCTTTAAGAGTATCGCGGCGGGACCGAGGCAGGGTAGCCCGGCAGGCAAAGGAATGAGATCACGAAAGATTCGCCCGCGTTATGCACATTCCGGAGTCACTGGCCTTGGATTTGAGAATCGGATTACACTTGAGGTGGCGGGGATCTGTTGCATCCCTTTTTGCAGGCTAGTGCGTCTTAAGTGAATGTACGGGACGCCACGACCTTCGGAGGGTGTTCTTGCCCGGGTATCGCTGAACGCAATTCGCAAGTAGATGATTTTAAACAAGCAGGAGCTGATGGAAGCCTCTCCGCCCAACCACTCGAATCCCGGCGTGACAGCCGTGCCGGGGCAAGACCTGAATCGGACGCCCGCGGCGCCGACGCCGGAGCACTCTTCAAGAGGCGGCGGGTTCGGGTTGTGGGTACGTGACCTGCTGGTCTCCGCCGCGGCCTCGATCTTCATTATCACTTTCCTCTACCAGCCGGTGCGCGTGGAAGGAACCAGCATGCTGCCGTGGCTGGAGGATCAGGACCGGCTCTTCATCAACAAGTTCGTTTACCACTTCACGTCGATCGAGCGTGGCGACGTGGTGGTCTTTCACTACCCGCGCGACCCGGAGAAGAGCTACATCAAGCGGGTGATTGCCGTGCCGGGTGATCGGCTGGAGATCGACCGAGGTACGGTTTGGGTCAACCACAAGCGGCAGATTGAGAGCTACGTTCCTGAGGAATATCGCGACAGCCGCTCCTATCCCGAGTTTGTGGTCCCCGAGGACACGTACTTCATGATGGGCGACCACCGGTCGATCTCATCCGACAGCCGCGAGTTCGGTCCTGTTGCGCGTTCGCTGATCTACGGAAAAGCCGCCTTTGTTTACTGGCCTGCGCGGGATGCGGGCGTCGTGCGGTAGAGGCGCTGAATTACTGCCTGGAAATCCACCGGCACAGTCTCGCCAAAGCTGTTAAAATCGATAGAATCCACTCCTCGGAGAGGCAATGCAATCGATTCTAGCGCTCGAAGACGGGCGCATCTTCCGCGGCCTCGGCTATGGCCACCCTGGCGAATGTCAGGGCGAAGTTGTTTTCAATACTTCCCTCACCGGATATCAGGAAATCGCCACCGATCCCTCCTATGCCGGACAAATCGTTGTTCTCACCAACCCACAGATCGGCAACTACGGAACCAACCAGGCGGACAACGAGTCGGCCAGGCCCTATATCGAGGGTTTGATCGTGCGCGAGTTCTCGCCTATCGGCTCCAATTGGCGCTCTGAACAGGTCACAGACGAGTACATGGAGCGCTATTCGGTTCCGGTGCTGGCCGAGATCGACACGCGCGCGCTGGTTCGCCATCTGCGGACCTACGGCGTCATGCGAGGCGTGATCTCGACGGTCGAGAGCAATACCGACGTTCTGGTTGCCAAGGCTCGCAGCATTCGCAAGATGGACGGGACGGATCTGGCGCGCGTCGTTTCGACCAAGTCGGTCTACACTTTCGATTCCACAGATAGCCGCAACCAGACGGGCGACCCTTTGCTGGCTGTCGGTCTCGACCAAAATGACGAAGCGCGGAAGCGCCTCCACGTTGTGGCTTACGACTTTGGCATCAAGCTCAATATTTTGCGGATGCTGGTGCGGGAGGGTTGCCGGGTGACGGTGGTTCCGGCCGAGACCAGCGCCGAAGATGTCTTCGACTTGAAGCCAGACGGCGTCTTTCTATCGAACGGTCCAGGCGATCCCGAGCCGGTCGACTACGCTGTTCGCGCGATTCGCAAATTTTTGGGTCGCGTGCCGGTTTTTGGCATCTGCCTTGGGCATCAGCTGACCGGAATCGCTCTGGGCGGCAAGACCTACAAGTTGAAGTTTGGCCATCATGGCGGCAACCACCCGGTCAAGAATAACCTCACCGGCAAGGTGGAGATCACGGCGCACAACCACAACTTTGCCGTCGATCCCGACTCGATCAACGCCAACGAAGTTGAGTTGACGCACGTTGACCTGAACGACCAGACACTCGAAGGCCTGCGCCACAAGACTCTGCCGCTGTTCAGCGTGCAGTATCACCCCGAAGCCGCTCCCGGCCCGCACGACTCGAACTACCTCTTCCGCGACTTCCGGCGGCTGATGGAGGAGTGGAAGGGATGAAGAACCGGAGTCTTTTTCGAGACGTTATTTCTACAACAGCAGCGGGGCCCAGGCTCCGCTGCTTTTTGGGTGCTGTTATCTCGGTTTGCCTGATGGGTGCTTTCGTCGGTATTCCTGCGCGGGCGCAGATAGAGGTTCTAAAGCCGCTGCATATTCGCCACGTTCAGGGCTACGTGACAAACGAGACCGGAAAGGCTGTTGCCGGGGCTAGGGTTGAGCTTCTTCGAGATGGAAGGCCTGTAAGCAAGACGAAAGCAGATCAAACCGGTTGGTTTCGAATTGACGGGGCGCGTGGTCGGTATGTTCTTGGTGCTTGGGCTGGTGCAACCGAGGCAGGGCGCGAAGTAGCTGTCGGGACGAATCTGCTCACGCTATTTTGCCACAAAACGCTTTACATCATGGTACGGACCGAGGGATCTTGCATGGATTGCTCGATTCGGGTTTACGCAAGCAAAAAACAGCTCTTCAATGCAATTTGGCGGAATACCGGACACGACGACTAGGGAAATAGTGAAATATGCCACGCAGAAATGACATTCAGAAGATACTGGTGATCGGCTCGGGGCCGATTGTGATTGGGCAGTCGGCGGAGTTCGACTACTCTGGCACGCAGGCCTGCAAGGCTCTCAAGCAGGAGGGCTACGAGGTGGTGCTGGTGAACTCCAACCCGGCCACCATCATGACCGACCCGGATCTCGCCGACCGTACTTATATCGAGCCGCTGACCATCGAATATGTGGAAGAGATCATCCGCATCGAGGCAGGGATGCTTGTCCAAAGCAAGGACGGCAAAGCTCCTGGCAAGTTCGCTTTGCTGCCGACGGTTGGCGGGCAGACGGCACTTAATCTCGCCGTCGATCTGGCCGACGCGGGCATCCTCGACAAGTACAACGTTGAGATGATCGGCGCGCGTCTTGAGGCGATCAAGAAGGCCGAGGACCGGCTGCTTTTCAAGGATGCGATGTTGCGCATTGGCCTTGATGTTTCGAAGTCGGCGCTTGTGAACAATCTGCGCGACGGCTTGGAGTTTGCTTCGAAGCTCGGCTTCCCAGTTCTGATTCGCCCCAGCTTTACGCTCGGCGGAACAGGCGGCGGCATCGCCTACAACCGCGAAGAGCTGATGGAGATTCTGGCGCGTGGGCTTGATCTTTCGCCGGTGCATGAGTGCCTCATTGAAGAGAGCGTTCTCGGCTGGAAAGAGTACGAGCTCGAGGTTATGCGTGACCTCGCCGACAACGTCATCATCATCTGTTCCATTGAAAATTTCGATCCGATGGGCGTGCACACCGGCGACTCGATTACTGTCGCTCCGGCGCAGACCCTCACGGATCGCGAATACCAGAAGATGCGCGACGCGGCGATTGCGGTGATGCGTGAAATTGGCGTCGAGACCGGCGGATCGAATGTTCAGTTTGCCGTCAATCCCGTCGACGGCCGCATGACGGTGATCGAGATGAATCCGCGCGTATCGCGCTCCTCGGCACTGGCTTCAAAGGCTACGGGTTTTCCCATCGCGAAGATTGCGGCCAAGCTGGCCGTCGGTTACACACTCGACGAGATTCCCAACGACATCACGCGCAAGACACCGGCCTGCTTCGAGCCGACGATCGATTATGTCGTTACTAAAATTCCAAAGTGGCAGTTTGAAAAGTTTCCCGGCTCCGACGAAACGCTGGGCCCGCAGATGAAGTCCGTCGGCGAGGTGATGTGCATTGGCCGCACCTTCAAAGAGTCGCTGATGAAGGCCTGGAGAGCTCTCGAAACGGGCAAGAAGACAGGCGCGGAAGTGATGGACCCGCGGCGGCTCACGCAAAGGCTGGTCACTCCGCAGCCCGAGCGGCTCAACTATATCCGTTACGCATTCGAACGCGGCATGAGCGTGCGCGAAGTAGCACGGCTCACCACCATGGACCCATGGTTCTTGCACCAGATCCGCGAGATCACATTGGCGCAAAGTGCAATTTCAGAGACTACGCCGGAGACCATTGGGACGGACGAGTTGCGCCAACTCAAGCGCCTTGGCCTGAGCGATGAACGCATCGCCACGGAATGGAATCTCGAAGGCCACGCCGGAACGCAACAGGTGAGGGAACTGAGGGAGAGCAAGGGCATCAAGCCAGTCTTCAAGTTAGTCGACACCTGCGCGGCCGAGTTTGAGTCGATGACGCCCTATCTCTATTCGACGTATGACGAGGAAGACGAGGCGCCTCCAACGCAGACCAAGAAGGTCATCATCCTTGGCTCGGGGCCGAATCGCATTGGGCAGGGCATCGAGTTCGATTACTGCTGCTGCCACGCGGCTTTTGCGCTGAAGGAAGACGGCTATGAGACGATCATGGTCAACTGCAACCCTGAGACTGTCTCGACGGATTACGATACCAGCGACCGGCTTTACTTTGAACCGCTGGTGCTTGAAGACGTGCTGGCCATCTATAACCATGAAGCGCAATCGGGCGCCCAGATCGGCATGATTGTGCAGTTCGGCGGCCAGACGCCGCTGAATCTCTCGCAACGTCTGCGCTCGGCCGGCGTGCCGATTATCGGCACTTCGCCTGAGTCGATTGATCTGGCAGAAGACCGCAAGCGCTTCGGCAAACTGCTTGACGAATTGAAGATTCCTCAGCCTGCGGGCGGCACGGCCACCAGCGTCGAGGAAGCTCTGGCCGTCGGTGCACGCATTGGTTATCCGGTGCTGGTCAGGCCAAGCTATGTGCTTGGTGGTCGCGCAATGGTCATTGCTTATGACGCTGAAGCTGTCGCGCAATATATGAAGCAGGCCGTCGAATATTCGCAAGAGCGGCCGGTGCTTGTCGATCACTTCCTAGAGAACGCCATCGAGGTCGACGTCGATGCGCTTTGCGATTCGGAAGACGTGATCATCGCTGGCATTATGCAGCACATTGAAGAGGCCGGCATCCACTCTGGTGACTCCTCCTGTGTGTTGCCCGCTGTAGGCATTCGCGCTGAGACGCTTGATGTGCTGCGCACTTACACACGCAAGCTCGCTCTGGCGCTCCATGTAATCGGCCTGGTCAATCTGCAATTCGCAATACAGAAAGACGCCGAGGGGCAGGATCACGTTTACGTGATCGAAGTGAATCCGCGCGCCTCCCGCACTGTGCCATATGTTTCGAAGGCAACCGGAATTGCGCTGGCCAAAGTCGCTGCGCGGTTGATGACCGGCCGCAAGCTGCGCGAGTTGCTGCCGGATCAGCTTGCATCGGGCAAGGATCTCGAAACCGGAACGCACTATTACGTGAAGTCGCCGGTCTTTCCCTGGAATAAATTTGCCGGCGTCGATACGGTTCTCGGACCAGAGATGCGCTCGACTGGTGAAGTGATGGGCGTGGCCGCGACCTTTGGTGAAGCCTTCGCCAAGGCGCAGCTTTCGGCCGGCCAGATTCTGCCAACCGGCGGCACGGTCTTCGTCAGCGTCAATGACCCCGACAAACAGGCAGCCGTCGAACTCGTACGTCGCTACGTCGATCTGGGATTCAAGATCATTGCCACCGAGGGCACTGCGAATGTTCTGGAGAAGTCTGGCTTGGCAGTGGAGCGGGTCTTCAAGGTCAAGGAAGGCCGACCCAATGTCGTCGACCTGATCAAGGGCGACCGCATCCAGCTCATCATCAACACTCCGCGTGGGCAAGACACCTTCTTCGATGAGAAGGCTATTCGCCGCGCCGCGGTGCTGGCTCGCATCCCCACCATCACAACCATCGCCGCCGCGCAGGCTGCTGTCGAGGGCATCGCCGCCATGCAGCGCCACAACATCACCGTCTACGACTTGCAGCAACTGCACGCCGTGACCTGCGCCTGAGAACGCTTCAGAAAACTTTGCCGCGTGAGCAGCACCAGAGTACGCGGCAAAGTTTTGGTCATGCGCTCAAGCTTTACAATAGCCTCATGTTGCTTGAAGGCATCTTCGCCGCCGTAACTACGCCGTTCTACCCGGACGAACGGGTCTACTTCCGCAAGCTCGAAGCCAACATGGCCCACTACTCGCGCAGTTTGCTGTCGGGGATGCTTGTCCTCGGCTCGACGGGCGAGGCCGCGATGCTGGACGATGGCGAGAGCCGCGACGTGCTCCGCGTGGCGGCTGAAGCCACATCACCGGAGAAGGTGTTGATCGCCGGAGTTGCGCGCGAGAGTGTCAAGGCCACAGTTGCACTGGCGGAGGCTGCGGACGCATTTCGCTATGATGCTGTTTTGCTCCGCACACCCACTTACTTTGCCAACCAGATGTCGCCGGCGGCCGTGCTTCACTACTTTCGTAGCGTGGCCGATCGCTCGCCGCTGCCGGTGATCCTCTACAATATTCCGCAGTTTGTGCCCTATACCATTCCCGTTGAAGTGATCGTTGAACTGGCGCAGCATCCCAACATCATCGCCATCAAAGACTCCAGCGGAAGCGTAGAGCCGGTTCGCGCGCTTGTTGCGGCAACCAGCGCCACGCCCCGGCGAACTGTGACCGTGACGCCCATCTTTGAGGCAGTCACTGATCGTATGTTGGAAGCCGCAACCGCGACCTCCGGCACATTCGTCTCGGCTGGCGATCTTGCAGCGGGCGCTGCTCTCGCGGCTGCTCCTCCAAAAGCTCCCATCAAGACCAGAAATAAGGATGTTGGTTTCCAGGTGCTTGTCGGCTCATCGGGAACGCTGCTTGAGTCTCTTGAAGCCGGCGCATCGGGTGCTATCCTTGCTCTCGCTGCCTTCGCTCCGCAGGCTTGCCAGGAGGTCTATCTCGCCTTGAAGGACCACGACCCGAAGCTCGCCGCAGTGAAGCAGCAGCGCATTGACGCCGCGAGCCGTCGCATCGTGGGCCAGTTAGGCATCGCGGGAGTGAAATATGCTTGCGATTTCAATGGCTACTACGGAGGCCGTGGCCGAGCGCCGCTGCTGGCTGTTACGGCCGCCGAAAAGACGGAGATTGACGGGCTGTTGGCAGGGATTCGCAACTAGCGCAATGTCCAGCCCCATGGGTTGGCCCATTTCTTATTTGCAACATGCGACCAGCCAAATCAGGGCTTGATCGGCTTTTGGTCAGTCGCCGGGGTGGTCCGCTCGTATTGCGTCCAGTGGCTTAGCAGTTCGTTCACCACTACATGGCCGACTGTATAAGCGTTCTCGATCGCGGGCGCGAAGGCTCCGAAGGTTCCCGCGTGCTGTGCGGCAAGGCTCTCAGCGGCGCTGAGGTTGCGGGGCTGACGGTCGTAGTTGCTCACGGTGCGCAGCACGAGCACGCGGCGCAAGTCCACGCGGCCTGCTTGCGCCAGTTGTTGCAGCGAGAGCAGGGTTCCCGTGTCTTCCATGGCGGTGGTCGTGAACTGGCCTTGATCCTGTGTGTAATAAGAGAGCCAGCGGTTTGCCCAGGTGTCGAAGAGCCTGCCGTGCCAGTAAGTGGAAGAAGACACCTCGTCGCCAAGGAGCACAAAGGGAGGCCGCTGTGCAGCCGCGCCGTCAAAGTTAGCGCGGACACTCTTCAAGTGCTCTGAATCTGCGAGCGGCGTAGCACGCGTGAGTTGGAAGGCCCAGCCGGCGAGATCAGGATTGAGGGCGAAGGTCTGCCCGCTGGCAGGCGCGGCGGGGGCCTGATAGGGGCTGCTCTTGCGCAGCGGAACAAAGCCGGTCGGCCAGTCGGCGGGAATCTCCCGTGCATCGATCTCGTAGGCGAGGTTGCCGTCGACGACCCAGCGGGCCCAGGCTGCCGAGGCAAGTGACGCCCGTTCGGGATTCGCTCCCGCAATTCCGGCAACGATCCAGTAAGCGTGGCTCAGGTCAAAGCGCGGATCGAGGCCCAGCGCCATGATGGTGGCGGCGGCGTGCGCGGTACCCTGACCGGTTAGCACAGCCATCTCGCCTTGATCGTTCATGCGTATAGAGTGATAGGCGGCTGGAAGCGGAAAGACGCGGTCCAAGTGGTCGCGCTCGACCCAGAGTTGCAGCTCGCCGGGAGCGTCGCCCGTGTCCGCGCCGACCTCGAACATTGCCACCACGACCACCTTGACGGGAATCGGGCGGGAAGGACTGGATTCAAGGCCGTTCGCTGGCAGGATCAGGAAAAATCCGAAGAGAAAGGTGAAAAGAAGAGTGGAGCGCGTGCCGATCGTCATAATGCAATGATAGGACAAACCGATTCATGAATTGTAGTTTAGGAAGCGCTGTTCAAGTGATGTATTCATTCGGCGCATTGTCATACGGATGGCATCACTTGTCCGGCATAATTCCTCATCAAAAACTGTCCAAAAAGAGACGAATTACAGAAAAAGATTGCATTATTGCGAGAATCTCGCATCGTGGTAGGATGTCATATTGTCAGGCATTCGTCGCACGGTTTTCTTGCATTCCTGACCTTAGCGTGGTAGGGTTCGAGTCTATGGAAGGGTGCATCGGTTGAATGAAGCTCGATCGGCCTTCCAGTTTCTCGGCGCAAATACGAAGCGGTCTTGATTCTTGATCGGTCGTAATGCGCGGTTCTTTTTCTGTCCTCTCAGACGTTAGGGACAGACAGGGGCGAAGCCTGCCCAAAGCCCGCATTGAAGTCACATCCTCGCCCATTCGCTTCCTCCCAAAATTCAAAAAATTGCAATTGATCACAATGGCCATCCGGCACTTTTCGGAAGGCATCCGGAGTGAGCATGACAGTACTGAAACCGCGCACGCGCATGATTAGCGTCCGCCTCTCGGAAGAGGAGTACTCGACGCTCAGACGGCTTTGTTCCATGACCGGCGCGCGAAGCGTTTCGGACCTCACACGGGACTCGATGCGCGTATTGCTCAACGGTGCGAATCGAGAGGATGTCTTCGGTACCCACCTTGACGAGTTTCGCTCCGAAATCAGGAGCTTGAACAAGAAGATCGAGCAACTGGCTGCGGAGATTGCAATTTCCAAAAATGGCAGCACCCGCGAATGAAGTCGCCTACTACCCACCTGGCTCGTTCAAATTCAATGATCGGTATTCGGGGGTCGTTTATGAAATGCTTGACCATTTCGCTTTTGACACTCGCTGTGGCCGCTCAAGTTGGGGCGCAACAGCGCCCGATTCCCGATCGCGTCGGCGCCGGGGCGACCACCTTTGCAGAAGGATCCAACCTTCCCGTGGAAAAGATCGGGCGGGACGATCTGATTGGCATCTCTGTCTACGACGCGCCCGAGTTGACCCGCACGGTCCGTGTCGGATCAGACGGTAATATTCGATTGCCGATGCTGCACAGGCACATTCATGCCGATGGCCTCTATCCTGTCGAGCTTGAAGATGCCCTCATCAAGGCTTTGACCGATGAGAACGTCCTGGTCGATCCCATTGTGACCGTGTCGGTGGTGGAGTATCGCAGCCGGCCAATCACGGTGGTCGGAGCTGTGAAGGCTCCGCTGACCTTTCAAGCCACAGGTACCGTAACGCTTCTTGATGCGGTATCAAGGGCTGGAGGTCTCTCTGAAAACGCCGGATCGGAGATTCTGGTCAGTGGGCAGCCATCCGTCGAAAGCCACAAGTCGGTCAGTCTTATTCAGAGAATTCCGGTGCGCGGCCTGCTTGCTGGAGAAAATCCCGCGCTGAATCTGCATCTGGAAGGCGGAGAAGAGATCCGCGTGCCCGAGGCCGGACGGGTCTTTGTTGTCGGTAATGTAAAGCATCCCGGCGCGTTCTATATCACGGACGGATCGGAGAGCAGCGTCATGAAGGCACTAGCTCTCTCTGAAGGGCTAAATACTTTCTCTGCCCATAAGGCCTATATCTACAGGCAGGAAGCGGGCAACGGCGGCAGAAGCGAGATTCCCATCGAGTTGAAAAAGATCATGGATCGAAAAACGCCCGACGTGCCGCTGCTGTCAAACGACATACTCTATGTTCCGGATGCGAGCGGCACGCGGGCCAGTTTGAAGGTTCTGGAGACCTCCCTGGGGATGGCTGTTGGCCTTGGCTCCGCCTTGATCTACACCTCGCACTTTTAGCGGTCACGAAGAGGAATTATGCCTGAACAATCGCGACTGGCGGAGCTAACTCCACTCGGACAGTCCAGCAATCTGCCGGCGACGGCTTACTATCCGCCTCTTCCGCCGCTGCAGGAGTTTGAACCGGAGACCCCCGCGGTTCCGCTGTCGCATTATCTCTGGATTCTGCGGCGTCAGCTCTGGAAGATCGCCGCCTTCGTTGCCACCTGTGTGTTGGTGACTGCCGTTGTCTCTGCGCGGCTCCAGCCTATCTATGAATCGACGGCTACGGTGGACATCGATCGGCAGGCTCCCTCTGAGGTTGTTGGCCAGGACTCATCGCGTTCCGCTGCGGCGCCCAATGATGCGGATCAGTTCCTGGCAACGCAGGTCAAGCTGATCCAGTCCGATTCTGTGCTTCGCCCCGTGGCCGAGCAATTCCATCTTCTAGATCGCGAGGGGCAGTTGAAGAGGATGAGTCCTGAAAAAGCTCAAGACACAGCCAGAGCGCCGGTTGTGCTGAAGCGACTCAAAGTAACTCGACCGCCAAACACGTATCTGCTGCTCATCAGCTACCGTTCTACAGATCCAGTGCTTGCCGCGAGCGCAGCGAATGGAATTGCCGATTCCTATCTGAACCACACCTATAACATTCGCATTCGTTCGTCGGCCAGCTTATCGTCCTTCATGGAAAAGCAGTTGGATGAGTTGAAGGCAAAGATGGAGTCGTCCAGCCTTGCCCTTGCCCAGTTTGAGAAGGATCTTGATGTCATCAATCCAGAGGAGAAGACGAACATTCTCTCGGCGCGGTTGCTGCAGTTGAATACGGAGTATACGACCGCCCAGGCAGAGCGTGTAAGCAAGGAAGCAGCCTGGAATGCGATGAAGTCCGGTTCGCTTGAAGCCGCACAGGTCTCTTCGCAGGGAGCCGAACTCGCGCAGCTCAATCAGACTCTCAACCAAGCTCGTCAGCGATTCGCGCTTGTCAAATCCACCTACGGCTCCACGCATCCGGAATATCACAAGGCCGCTTCTGAATTAGCGGAAGTAGAGAGGCAGTTCGAGAGCACACGCAGCAACATCGCCGCAAGGATCGAGGTTCAGTATCATGAAGCGCTGAACCGAGAACAGATGCTCAAGAAGACCGTAGCAGGTACCAAGGCTGAATGGGATCTAATTAACTCCAAATCGTTTGAGTATCAGCAGTTGAAGCAGGAAGCCGATGCCAACAAAGCCCTTTACAACGAACTAGTCCGCAAGATCAGAGAGTCGGATATCAATGCTGGTTTCCAGAACAACAACATCCGAATCGCCGATGCGGCCAGGCCATCGCAGCACCCAGTATTCCCGAACGTGAAGCTAAATCTGCTTCTGGCGCTGCTCTTTTCCACTCTGCTGGCCGTGGGAGCTGCGCTGCTGCAAGACTCGCTTGATACGACGCTCCGTGATCCCAAGGAGGCTAGCCGTTTTCTCGGCACCGATGTTATTGGAACAATGCCTGTCGATCGCCTGTCTGCGCAGCTTCCGCGAGGAGTTGGGCCTGTTCCCACAGCTGCTATCGTGCCCAAGGCCGATCCGAAGGGAAACCGCAAAGGCTACTACAGATCCACTTCAGATTTTGAAGAGGCTGTGAGAACCATACGCAATACGATTCTCTTGTCCGACTTCGAAGGGCGACTCCGCTCAATCGTGCTCACCAGCGCCACGCCCGGCGAGGGAAAGACAACCATTGCAGCGCATCTTGCCATTGCCAATGCCGACCGAGGCAAAAAGACGCTGCTGGTGGATGGCGATTTGCGGCGCCCAAGTGTTCATGCAAAATTTGGCCTGAATCCCCAGATCGGCTTATCCAACGTTCTCACCGGGGAGATGGATTGGCGGGACGCAACACTCTCGGTGGAAGGCAAGCCGAACCTGACGATCCTCCCAGCAGGACTCGGTTCGCATCGGGCAGCTGATCTGATCGGTCCCCGGCTTTCCACACTGCTGGACGAGTTCGCAAAGGAATTTGATCTGGTGATCCTGGATTCGCCGCCCCTGCTGGGATTTGCAGAGTGTCTTCAGATGGCTACTGCCGCCGATGGTGTGCTGATCATCAGCCTAGCCGGAGATACCAGGCGAAAAGCGGTTGCAGAAGTGATCTCTGTGCTGAATCGCCTCCGCGCCAATATCATTGGCGTGGTTCTGAACCAGGTAAGTCAAAACACCTCCGCGGACGGTTACTCCTACTACGGTTATTACGGCTATGGGCAGGACAGAAAGCCTGAGTGAGAACCGGTGCGGCAAGTCGGCTCAACGACGCTCTCCAAGTCATCAATGAAGATAATTTCCAATCAAATCCCGACGGATGAAAGCGGAGAATACATCGAGTGTCTGGCTGCAACACCAGGAAAATCCCTCAAGACCAACTTTAGCTGGACCATGATGGGGAATACCGTGTACGTCGGAACGCAATGGGGAATCCTGGTGTTATTAGCTAGATTGGGCAATCCTGAAGCCGTTGGACAGTTCAGTCTCGGACTGGCAGTCACTGCTCCGGTCATGCTTCTTGCCAGTCTGCAACTTCGTGCTGTGCAGGCCACAGACGCCAAGCTTCAGTTCCACTTCGGAGATTATGCTGGACTGAGAATCATCATGACGGCTCTTGCGGCCCTCGTAATTTGCATCATCAGCGGCGCTCTCTATCGCGGCGCCACAGCCGCGACGATCGCTGCATTTGCGCTATCGAAAGGCATCGAGTCCTTCAGTGACGTTTTCTATGGGCAGTGGCAGCAGCGGGAGAGAATGGATCTAATCGCCAAGTCCCTCATGCTTCGAGGGGGGCTCGGATTAACTGCCGTGGCCGTCTCCTTCGCCATCTTTCACACAATCTGGGGTGTAGTCTGCTTCATGTCGGCGGCGTGGGCGGTGGTCTTCGTCTTCTTTGATCTTCCGCATGGGATTGGAATCGCTCGCCAGATGCGGCAATCCATCATGCCGCGCTTCTCGGCCATCCGGATGAAGCAGTTGTTTCGAATCTCTCTGCCCCTCGGCATCGTCACAATGCTCATTTCGTTCAATTCCAATGTGCCGCGCTACATGATCAGCCATTTTCGCGGCGAAAGGGAACTGGGCATCTTCTCGGCGCTTAGTTACATTCTTTTGGGTGGGACGATGATCGTAAACGCGTTGGGACAATCCGCGACTCCGCGCCTCGCCGTCTATGCCGCCCAGGGAAAAGCCCGGGAGTTCAGCCAACTACTCTATCGATTGCTCCTCATCGGAGTTGCCTTGGGAGCTTGCGGACTTCTAGTCGCCCTGGTCGCAGGCCGGCAGATTATCTCGTTGATCTATGGGCAGGAATACGCGCAAAGCCACGAATTGCTGCCTTGGCTGATGGTCGCTGCGGCCTTTGGCTACTTATCGTCGTTCAGCGGTTATGGCCTGACAGCAGCTCGCCATTTCAAAGTTCAAGTACCGCTCTTCAGCATCATCACAGTCTTGACTCTCGCTCTGTGCTATTTCCTGGTGCAAATGAATGGATCGGTCGGCGCAGCGAAGGCTTTGACGGTTGCGAGTCTCGTGCAAATGACAGCTATCATAGTCATCCTCCTGTTCAGTAAGCCAATAAGAGTTGGCAACATTGAACAAGTCGAAACGGTCTTGATAGCTTGATAAGTTACCATGATTCGGCTTGCAGATGGACCAAAGTAGGACGCTTCATATAGACATTCAAAACTCACATTAGATAACCATCAATAATTTGAGAGTATCGAAGCGAGTTTGGAAGTATGAATTCACTGGAATTGAAATGACAATTTCATCTTTCGCTAGCGTTTTGGCGGTTGCAGACTTCCATGTTCGACTTTAAGGAATTTGATGCCTTTCCAGCGCAGCATGTTTGCAAGCTCAACTCTTTCGCATCCATCAACAGCATGGTCTCCCATGTTCATTGGAATGGGATTTTGCACAGCGGTGTTGTTGGCATTCATGGCCGCCGATCCAGCATGCAGACACTGGTTTGTGATACCAGTGCTCATCTGTGGCTTTTTGGTTTCAAGGGACGCGTTCGATTGGTTGCTCGGTAGGCGAGATCTTCTGGATCCGATCGGTGTGGTTGGAACATTTAGCCTATACTTCTTCTTCCTTACGCCTTTGTTGCATGTCATGACCGGATACTGGATGTTGTATGTGACGCCTCCGGATGATTGGCGGCCATGGCTCGGAGTGGCAGCTATACTCAATTGCTTCGGACTTGCGATTTACCGCGTAGTGGTTGGACGGTCTGCGCAAGAAAAGCATAAACCCCGGTACGTTTGGCGGCTTCGCAAGAAACCATTTTGGATACTCCTTATTGGTACCGGAATAGTGAGTCTGGCTCTGGAGGCATATGTCAATACCAGACTTGGCGGGGTGTCTGGACAGATCGATTCCTATATGTATAGCCTGGTCTCTCATCAGGATCCTCTAGTTAATATGGGTTGGATCGTTGTTGTCTCTGAGAGCTTTCCCGTGCTGATGATGCTTGGCGTTCTGGTTCGTCTTCGAGAGCGTAGACAGCCGCCCAGCCTTTGGACTTGTGTTCTAATGTTGGTTCTTCTTCTCGGCGTTCAATTCTTTTTCGGCGGCTTTCGCGGAAGTCGTGCAAACACCGTATGGGCCGTAGTTTGGGCGGTCGGTGCCTTGCATCTATCGGTTCGTCGCTTTGGTCGAATGTCGATTCTTGTAGGCCTTTTGGGTATTTTCTTTTTTATCTATTTGGCCGGATTCTATAAGGAGTCTGGAGCAGGTGCCCTAGGGGTCTTTCAGGGGGACGAACAGAGGAACCTGATTTCCAGCAAATCGCATAGGGATGTTGCTGCGATGCTTCTCGGGGATTTCGCGCGTTCCGATGTTCAAGCTTTTACCGTTTACCGGATGGTCGCTTTCCCTGATATGAGCGATCCGGCTCTAGGCAGGACCTATCTGGGTGATATTTGTCTATTAATTCCGCGAGTTTTTTGGCCGGACAGATGGCCTGGAAAGGCAAAATGGACCACCGAATTGGAGTATGGCATCGGATCCTACGGCATCCAGCGCTCTAGCAGAATTTACGGTCTTCTGGGCGAAGCTATGCTTAACTTCGGGCCATGGGTTGCTCCAGGCATCTTCATCTTGTTGGGTCTCGCAGTTGTTAACGTGCAGCGCTGGCTTTGGTCTCTCGATCGCCAGGATAGTAGGATCTTTCTGATTCCATTTGCAGTTCTTCTCTGCACACTCCTGTTGATCTTTGATCTCGACAATCTCATTTGGGTTGCTGTCAAGTTCGCAGCGATTCCGAGTGCAATAGTGGCTCTTTCCTCAGTGCGGATTTTGCGTCCGGGGCCTTCCTGATGTGCGCGCGTGTGGTCGAAGTACGGGAGGGCAACTAATGCGTTTGGTCAATGACGGCAGCGTTGCCAGAAAACAGCAAGTGGACGATCAAAGCCAAAAAGCGTGAACTGGTGACGTGTGGAAGTTACGATCGCACTTGACGCACGCTATTCAATTGCCGCGGACGGTTCTGTCTGGTCGCAGTTCGGTATGGCGCAGAAGTTCTGGGAGCGGTACCTGGAGGTTTTTGACTCGGTCACGATCGTAGCCCGGGGCGCACGCCTTGAGCGTACACCCGAGGGATGGATGCCGGTAACAGGCGAGAACATTCAATTTCACCGCGTTCCTGACTTCCATGGTCCGTGGCAATGTCTTAAACAATACCCTGCTGTTTGTGCCTCGATCCGTTCCGCAGTCCCAGATCGCGGCGCGGTTATCCTTCGGGTTGGCTCTCAGATCGCAAATATTCTCGAACCATACCTCTCTCAAAAAAAGCATCCGTATGCTTTGGAGGTTGTGGGAGATCCTTATGAGGTCTTTGCTCCGGGAGTTATCGATCATCCACTACGATCGTTTTTCAGATGGCACTTTTCCCGGAACTTACATCGGCAGTGTCTGCGCGCTATCGCGGTTGCGTATGTCACCAGGCGGACACTGCAGAAGCGTTATCCTACCCGTGCAATGTCCACTAACATTTCCGACGTTGACTTGACGCAGGAGGCCCTACGAGAAGAAGTTTTCCGGACTCACTACTCGAATGTTGAGTTGGACCCGGAAGGCCTGGCTGAAATCCTTCATACACCAAAGCAGAAAGGTCCCTATCAACTTGTAACAGTAGGCTCACTTGCGCAGCTATACAAAGGCACGGACATCCTGATCGATGCGGTTGCTCGCTGTGTCAGAGCGGGAGTCGATTTGACTGCCGCCATTGTCGGCGACGGTATGTACAGGCAGGCTCTTATGGCGCAGGCGGCACATCTCGGAATTGCTGCCCGAATTCGCTTTGCAGGCCATGTCCCAGCAGGAAAACCTGTCCGAGACATTCTGGATGAGTCTGAATTATTTGTCCTGCCCTCGCGTACTGAAGGTTTGCCCCGGGCCTTGATTGAGGCAATGGCACGCGGCCTGCCCTGTATAGGATCGAATGTGGGCGGTATTCCCGAGTTACTTGACGCCAGCGAATTGGTACCTGCTGGCGATGCGGCGGCGCTGGCTGCCAAGATTCAGGAGCTGCTGAGCGACCCTCTCAGGATGGAGGCAATATCTCGCAGGAACCTAACCATCGCGAGAGAGTATCGCGATTCTGTTTTATCTGAGCGGCGGCGGGAGTTCTACCAGGTCGTTCGGAATCTAACCGAGCAGTGGGAAGTAAGCCAAGGCCTTTGCCAATGAGAGTCCTTCACGTCGTCAAGACATCTGACGGTGCTTGGTGGGCAGCTAACCAGGCGGCTGAACTGGTCCGGCAAGGGGTCGAGGTTCACGTTGCACTCCCACGGGAAGAAGGCCGTGCGATTCCATACTGGGAGCGAGCTGGAGCGCACATCCACGTCGCCGATCTGGACTTTCCAGCCAGAGCACCGTGGAAGCACTCTGCAGTGTGCCGTGCCGCTCGTCAAATCGTTGCCTCTATCTGTCCGGACGTCATTCATAGTCACTTCTTCGGTACGACCATGGTCTTGCGCCATGCTCTTCGGGGGCGCTTCGCAGGGCCGATCGTCTTCCAGGTAGCTGGTCCTCTCCACCTTGAACACAGCCTATATCGTGCGTGGGACATCTCAAGTGCCGGACCCAATGACTATTGGATTGCTTCGAGTCGATGCATTCTTTCGAGGTATCTCGATGCGGGTGTCTCTCGTGACAAGCTGTTTCTGAGTTATCACGGCGGTTCCAGTTCGAATATAGGTCAGACGCGCACGAATCTGCTTCGGTCAAGGCTCGGCATCGGCGATCAGGAGATCATGATCGGCAATATCAATTTCATGTACCCTCCGAAGTGGTTTCTTGGACAGGCGGTTGGCCTCAAATGTCATGAGGACGTGATTGACGCGCTTTCGATTGTCACTCGAAACCGCTCGAATGTGAATGGTGTGCTTGTCGGTGAACCCCCTAGCAACGCCGCATGGTATGGAGAGAAGCTCAGGGCCAGAGCCTTTCGCAAGGCAGGGAACAAGATACGATTCGCAGGCTATCTTTCTCCAGTGGAGATTTCTGCCTCATGGGCTGATTTTGATGTGGCAGTTCATGTTCCGCTCTCAGAGAATTGCGGTGGTGTGTTAGAGCCGCTGCTTGCTGGCGTACCGACAATCGCAGGCCGCATTGGCGGTTTACCTGAGCTTGTTGTTGAAGGTATAACCGGAAAAACCGTGCCCATCAGGAACCTTAAGGCACTTGTCTACGCAATTGATGAAGTTCTTTCCGATTTGCCTAAATATCGGAAGCTCGCTCAAGTGGGGCGTAGCCTTGTGCGCACGATGTTCGATGTCTCTAGAACAGCGGGCGAGATTCATACGATTTACCTTCATCTCCTGAACCCTGCATATGAAAGGCCCGCTGAGTTCCAATCCAAAGACTTCGCGGCACGTCTGTGTGAGGATGCATCGTCAGCCGCCTAAGAGAGATATGAACGACAAGAAAAAGATCATAGTGGTAGGTTCCTCGGGCCATGCGCGCGTCATTATTGACGCTGTTGAACGAGAGGGTAGGTTCCTGATCGCCGGCATCATAGATACCTTTAAACCGGTTGGTTATTCTTGCCTCGGGTACCAGGTTCTGGGGAACGAGTTGAGCCTGCCCGGCCTCATCCGAGTGCACGGCATCTCTGGTGGAGTGATCGCCATCGGCGACAACTGGGTCAGGCACGAAGTTGCTGAAAGAATCCGTTGCGCCGTGCCGGATTTTTGTTTCGTGACGGTTATTCACCCCTCGGCACAGGTAGCCCAAAGCGCTCGGGTGTCTGCTGGAACGGTGGTCATGCCAGGTGCAATCATCTCCGCGAACGCGGACATCGGTGAGTTTTGCATTGTGAATACCAAGGCCTCTCTTGATCACGACGGTGTCATGGGGGATTTCTCCAGTTTTGCTCCTGCAGTCACAGCCGGCGGCGAAGTCACCATCATGCCCTTCGCTGCGGTCCTGCTCGGCGCAAATATCATTCACTCCATTTCGATCGGAGAACATAGTGTCGTTGGTGCAGGCTCTCTCGTGCTAAGAAATGTTCCCGATCGAGTACTTGCTTATGGCTTGCCCGCACGAGTCGTTCGGAATCGCCAACCAGGAGAGCCCTACCTCAGAGTAAATCCGGGATTTGCGGTCTCTCGGGAAGTCGTTGCGGTCGGTAAATAATCGATACACGGCGCTTGTCATTACTGCGCTGGGCTAATTCGCAGCCGACAAACTGAGACTCTGGATGGCCGACGCAATGCAGTATGTCGATGTGGGCTTCATCAAGCCTATTGTGTGTACCAAGTGTGAAAGACAATCAACCTCATAGTGGGAGAGAATATCCCTTGATATTCAAGCGGCTCCTCGACATCGCTGGAGCGTCGTTGGTCATGTTTGTGCTTTCGCCCATACTAGCGGCCGTCGCGATTGCAGTCCGTCTGTTCATTGGCAGCCCTGTACTGTTCCGACAGATTCGTCCTGGCTATCTTGAACAACCGTTCACCATCTATAAATTCCGTACCATGTACGAGACAGTGGACTCGCAAGGCTCTCCGCTGTCAGACGGAGAACGGTTGTCAGCTTTTGGCGAGTTCATGCGTCGGACGAGCCTCGATGAACTGCCGGAATTCTGGAATGTACTTCGCGGAGATATGAGTTTGGTAGGTCCGCGCCCTCTGCTCATGAAATACTTGCCCTTCTATACCGAAGAGGAGCGCGTTCGATTCATGGTTCGTCCTGGAATTACTGGCTGGGCGCAAGTGAACGGCAGGAATGAGGCGAGCTGGGATGACCGCTTTCGCATGGATGTCTGGTATGTCCGGAATAAAAGTACCCTTCTGGATATCAAGATTCTGTGGATGACTGTTGCCAAGGTAGTGAGGTGCGATCAGGTGATCGCAGATGCTCGTTCAACCATGCTGAACCTGGACGAGGAACGCGCAAGAGCGAAAGCGGATTGAGCGGAAACATGGACGATATTCACTTCCAGTTCGCTGCTCCAAATGATGCCACGCAAATCGCAAACTTGTTTTCGGAGAGCTTTAGCCAAGAAGTTGCGCAGTTGCTGCTTTATGGATGCAGAGGCGCTTCGAAATACATTCGAATGCACCTCGCGGCCTCACTCCTCAAATCCGAATCAGCATATTTTGTCGCAAAGACGACCGACAACGCGGTTATCGCCGCCGCGGAACTGCGCATGCAAGCGAAAGGACTGCTCCTTAACTACATTGCCGTTCACCCGAGTCACCGCGGGAAGAACATTGGAGGCAGGCTACTTTCAACAGCGCTCCATATGACAGGTGTGAATTCCGGTCAAATTGGGCTGGATGTACTTCACGATAATCTTCGCGCACTTGAATGGTATGGTCGTCTCGGCTTTGAAACTACGACTTCCGTGGAGTTTTTAGAACTCGCTCCGCCCAGCAAGGAAGTAGATCCTGCGTACGTATCAGGCTTGCCACAGGCTGACTTATGCCAGACGCAATTCGGATTTTCCCAATTCAACCTCATCACCAGCTCGGGGACTTTCTCGGTCGGGCGTATCGGTGACGCGTGGTTTCGATTAACTGATCCGATCGCCGTTATGAATCCCGCTATATTTGCTGCGCTAAAACTACTCGATCCTGAGCGACGCATATTTGCAGTAGTTCCCGCTTTCACAACGCCACCTGCGCAAGTGGTTCGACTCCTGGCAAAGACGCACAGGATGGAAGCACAAATTCTCTGCGTAAAGGCCCTACTGTCCAGTGATTGCAAAATCAGCCGAGAACTCGTCTAGCTACTCGCGACGGATCATTCCGTTCAAGAGCGCGCGCGCGGCCTTTGGCGCGATTTTGAACGCTCTGAAGATTGCGCCCGGCAAAGTGCTCCTGCCATCTTATATCGGCTGGTCCCCTCGCGAAGGTTCAGGGGTCTTTGATCCAATCGAGTCATTGTCTCTCGACTACTGCTTTTATGCTCTCGACGAGCACCTCCACATCGATCTCGAATCCCTTCGAGCGGAGCTTCAACGTGGTTACATTCGCGTTCTTGTCATCATCCACTTCTTCGGTTATGTTGATCCGTCATATGAAGAGTCCATCAAGATCGCACGAGAGTTCGGCGTATTCATCCTGGAAGACGAAGCTCACGCAATGCTGACCGACTTAGTTGGTGGTATCTGCGGCCGCCTCGGAGATGCGTGCGTTTACTCGTTCCATAAGTTATTGCCAGTTACAGAAGGTGGAGCGGCAGTTATCAATGATCCAACATCCATTCAACTGCAAACGCTTGCAGCCGGTACGAATTGCATCTCGCCCCTGTGCGACTTCGATCTGAACCGCATCGCCATCAAGCGCAGGTCGAACACACTGCTGCTGGACAAACTGATCGAGGAGTTGATGCCGGAGATCGAGCCGCTTTTCGGTGCGCCAGGATACCTCGAGTTCCCGCAGACCTACCCGGTTCTGATCCGAAGCGGTTCGCGAGACAGTCTGTATCACGAGATGAATGCCGCCGGATTCGGAGTTGTCTCGCTCTACCACACGCTGATCTTGCAGATACCTCCCGGCTCTTTCCCTCGAACCGCCAATGTGTCGCGTTATATCTTGAATCTTCCTGTTCATCAGGATGTCTCAGAAGATGCGCTGGAATCCATGGTACGGGAATTGACCCGAAGTGTGAGGACATTAAAAGTTGGAATTTAAAATCCTGGATGCCGCGGACCCTTTGAACCGGAAGGCCTGGATCGACCTCTGGACGAAGTGGCCACAACGGGAGATCTTCGCACACCCGGAATATCTCCGGCTTAACGCGAGGCCAAACGACCGTGCGCTCTGCGCGGTCGCTTCAGTTGGAGAAAGCCACATACTCTATCCTTTCCTACTGCGTTCACTTGGTGACGAGCCGTTCTGTGCTCTCTCGCAGCGCGACTGCGCGGATATTACTACCCCTTATGGTTACGGTGGCCCTTTTCGATGCGGAGACGCCTGGGATCCCAATTCCATTTACGCATTCTGGCAGGAATTTGGCTCATGGGCTGCCAGGTCACGCGTTGTGTCGGAGGTGGTGAGGCTGTCGCTGTTTCCCGAGACGCTGGTTGAGTATGCCGGCGATCGCCGGGTGATTTCGGACAATGTCGTGCGTACCATCAACAGCGCAGACCAGTTGTGGTGGGACTTTGAGCACAAGGTAAGAAAAAATGTAAACACGGCTCATGCAAGTGGCGTCGAGGTGTGCGTGGATGAAAGCGGCGAGCGCCTTGACGAATTTCTTTCCATCTATATCGGCACGATGAACCGGCGGAATGCCGAAGAGAACTATTACTTCCCCCGTGAATATTTTGAACGCCTCCATGCAGATCTGAAAGGGCAATTCGTCTATTTCCATGCCGTTATCGGAGGCGCGATTGTCTCAACCGAGTTGGTACTCGTATCAGCAAATCGGATTTACTCTTTTCTCGGCGGGACCGATGTGGAATGGTTTCACGTCCGGCCGAATGACTTGCTCAAAGTTGAGATTATGAACTGGGCGCGCTGTGCGGGTAAAGCAGAGTTCGTTTTAGGAGGAGGAGCCGCCCGAGGCGACGGTATCTACCGGTACAAGCTGTCGTTTGCTCCCTCGGGAAGTGTGCCGTTCTCCCTTGGATGTCGTGTCTTGCGTCCTGATGACTACGAGCAATTAGTTCATGCACGGCGCAGCTTTGAAGCTGCGGAAGACCGAACATGGCAGCCAAATCCAGAATACTTTCCGGTCTACCGGGGATGAACCTCGGATCACATCACAGGAAAGCCAACTCATGAAACGAATCTTGCTTTCAGTGCCGCACATGGGTGGAACCGAGGAGGGCTTCGTGCGCGAAGCCTTCTCCTCGAACTGGCTCTCGACGGTTGGACCCAATCTTGCCGCATTTGAAAAAGACGTTGAAAGGCGATTCGGCATGCCTGCTGTTGCCTTGGCCAGTTGCACTGCAGCAATCCATCTCGCGCTGCGTCTCTTCGGCGTGAGTCCAGGCGACGAAGTATTCTGTTCAACGCTCACATTTGTTGCGGGCTGCAACCCGATTCGCTATCTCGGTGCTGAGCCGGTCTTTCTGGATAGCGATACCACCACATGGAATCTCGATCCAAACATCCTTGAAGACGCCCTCCGTGAGCGCGCCCGATCAGGGAAGCTTCCCCGAGCTCTCGTTGTTGTGGATCTCTACGGGCAATGTGCTGACATGGATCCCATCATGGCGCTTTGCAGGCAGTATGGCGTGCCGGTCGTCGAAGATGCAGCAGAGGCTCTAGGCAGCACTTACAAGGGCCGGCCAGCAGGTTCAATCGGCGACATCGGCGTGTTTTCTTTCAATGGAAACAAGATCATCACAACAACGGGCGGCGGCATGCTTGTCTCGCACAACGCATCCTGGGTTGAGAAGGCGCGCTTCTGGTCCCAGCAGGCTCGCGATCCAGGGCTTGCCTATGAACACTCGGAGATGGGCTACAACTACCGGATGAGCAATGTGCTGGCGGGTATTGGTCGAGGCCAACTCGAGGTTCTTGATCTGAGGGTCAGACAGCGTCGAGCCATCGCCTTCCAGTATCGCGACTCATTTGCTGATCTTCTTGGAATCACGTTGATGCCGCAGGCTTCTTACGGTCTTCACACAAACTGGCTCAGCTGCTTTCTGATTGACGAGCGTAAGTTCGGCTTATCCCGGGATGCACTGATTCGCGCGCTTGATGAAGCCAACGTGGAATCCCGACCGGTTTGGAAGCCCATGCACCTGCAGAGCCTTTTTGCAGGGTGTGAGCGCTACGGTGGCGAAGTGGCGGAAGACCTCTTCAAGCGTGGCATTTGCTTACCCAGTTCGAGCAGCCTCTCAGGAGACGATCAGTTGCGAGCCATCAATTGCGTCCGTAGGACTATAGGTGCTGGCGAGTTAGCTGCAATATCTCGGAAACAGAATCCGACAGAAGCTGAGCAAGTTGGGTTTGCTAAGTTGGGAGGCTGAATATGCGTCAACTACGTGGATTCATACCAAGTCTCATGCGAATGCATCGGCTGATCGTCTGGGTTGTCCAGATATGTATTTTTGCTTCTTCAGCAATTGCGGCATTTCTGCTGCGGTTCGATTTCGGCCTGCCTCCCGCTTACCTTCGGCATCTGGCATTTGCGCTGCCTATCTGGGTTCTGGTAAAGATCGCGGTGTTTCGGGTGGGGAAGCTCGATCGAGGATGGTGGAGATATGTATCAGTCGCCGATCTCGTTCGGGTTGGAGTCGGCAACGTCATCGGCTCTGCTCTGAGTTGCATACTGATTATCCTGATTGCGCCCGCTGGTTTTCCGCGATCGATCTACCTGCTCGATCTGATGATTTGCTTCCTTGGCACAAGCGGAGTTCGAATGGTCGTTCGCATGGCCGCGGAAGCAACGTCGAGCGGCGAAGGCGACAAGGGAAAGGAACGACGCGCGCTGATCTATGGCGCAGGAGATGCGGGCATACAACTGTTGAAAGAGGTGCGGCACAATTCAAAGCTCTCTTATAACATTGTAGGTTTTCTGGATGACAGGCCCGACAAGGCGAACTTGCGCATTGCGGGCGTACCGGTGCTTGGAGGCGGAGATAATTCTCAAGCCCTGGCTCAAAAGCACAATGTTGGGACGATCTTGATTGCGATTCCATCGGCTACCGGCGCCGAGATGGTGCGAATCCTGGGGCTGTGCCACTCGGCGGGAGTTGAATGCAAGACTGTTCCTGGATTGGGCGACTTGATCGATGGACCCAGTCTCGCAGGACAGATTCGAGAGGTAGCAGTCGAAGATCTGCTGGGGCGCACACCGGTACGTCTTAAAGAAGACCAGATTCGGGCGACACTCGAGAACAAGATCGTGCTCGTCACGGGTGCGGCAGGCTCTATTGGCTCTGAACTCTGCCGGCAGATCGCTCGCTTCTCTCCAGCTGGAATCGTTGGATTTGAAATCGCCGAGTCTCCTCTCTTCGAGATCGATCGCGAAATGAAGCAGAAGTTTCCACTCGTCCCTTTCTACCCTGAGATTGGAAGCATACAAAAACGCGTTCGTCTGGACGAAGTCCTCTGTCAACATAAACCGTCGGTGATATTTCATGCCGCAGCCTATAAGCATGTTCCACTCATGGAAGCACATGTTTTCGAAGCAGTCGAGAATAATATCTTTGGAACTTACAATGTGGCAGTGGCGGCTGCGGAGTATGGCGTTGAGGATTTTGTAATGATCTCCTCTGACAAGGCTGTTCGCCCCACGAATGTCATGGGCGCAACGAAGCGGGCAGCCGAACTTCTTCTTCTCGCGCTGCAAAATGGACGGACCAAATACGTGGCCGTTCGCTTTGGAAACGTACTCGGTTCAAGCGGCAGCGTCATTCCGATCTTCAAGAAGCAGATTGCAGCCGGAGGCCCAGTTACTGTAACGCATCCCGAAATGCGCCGATTCTTCATGACCATCCCTGAAGCATGTCAGCTTGTCCTTCAGGCTTCGGCTATTGGGGATGGAGGCCAGATTTGCGTTCTGGATATGGGCCAGCCGGTCAAGATCGTCGATCTTGCGAGAAACCTGATTCTGTTATCGGGGCTCGTGCCGGATGAAGATATCAAGATCAAATTCTCAGGCATGCGCCCAGGAGAAAAACTCTATGAAGAACTTAGCTCACTGCTGGAAGATACGGTTCCAACCGAACACGAGAAGATTCGAATCTTCATGGGGGATGGCATGCCGGGAGCGGATGTACAGGAATTGCTCGATACCTTCCATGAGATTTGCGAGTTGCGCGATGTTGGACGCTTGGTGGTCGCTCTCAAAGAGCTTGTTCTCGACTACAGCCCGAGCACGCATCTGTTGAAGAGAATCCTCGAACCGCGGGATGATCGGACCGGCGCGTTCGCTGCTGATTGATTCGATGATCGGGTGCAGTGTGCGTTTTGTGCATTCATTGGCAATAGACCAGATCACGCGGTTCGCATGACCACCATAGACCGATATTTTAATTACCTAACTCAACCTGTAAATACTTGGATGGAAGCTAGTTTTTTGAGCAACAAGAGTCTCGATCGCCACATCTAAGCCATGGAGGCAGAGACTCGTTGAATGTAACGAGGAAGATCTTCGCAAACTGTGTCATTTTGCTCAGCCCAGAGGGAACCCGTTGATTACAGTAGAGCCAAGCATTGCTTGAGTTTATGCAGACGCAGGTAACGCCGCGTAACTCGCAAATTTGATTTGTAACGCTGAGATACAGGCGTAATCATTTACGAAGAAATCAGCCGGAGAACGAAAAGAATGGCAAACTGACATACTACCGCATGTGTTCAGCCGCACCCCCCCAGGAGCGACCAATGGATACCACACCGTGGCATGTTCTGCATGTGCTTTCAAACCATGAAAAGCGAGTTGCACAGCACCTTATTGTGAGGTCAGTGGAACATTACCTGCCGATCTACACTGAGCGCGTCAGGTGGACCGACCGAACCGTTGTCGCTGAACGTCCACTTTTTTCGGGGTATGTATTTGTCCGTTCGTCGCTTCAGACCAGATTTTTAATCATCTCGACTCCCGGTGTCCTTCACCTGTTGGGAGATGGGGACAAAGATACGGTTAGTAGCGAGGAACTCGACAAGATCCGCGAGGGCCTTTCAAGAGGAATGCCCCTTCGGCCCCATCCAGAGATCGCGGTTGGAACGCGAGTGCGAGTGCGGAACGGCATCTTTGCCGGCGCTGTTGGCGTGGTCACCGATCTTCGCCATCAATGCAAAGTCATCATCTCACTTGCGGCGATTCAACAGTCCTTCTCGCTTGAAGTGGAAATCGACGACCTTGAGATTCTAGCCAAGCCCGCTTTCAGGCCAGCACTGAGCCAGCTTCCGGCCTACGCCTGATCATGCTCCTGCAACTTGTATAGAATCAAGCTTCAAATGAACGGCGGCAACGCAGCGAAGCCCCGGAGATTCCGGGGCTTCGCTGCGTTTTAGTGCCCTGACCTGTCTCACTGCCAGCCTGAAATTTTAAGATCGCTGATGGAGTTTCCACCAGGGAGTTAGCGGCTTGCTGGAGAGGATGGCTGAGTGACTTCATGAATGGCGTATCCAATACCGGCAGCAGGGCCAAGGATCGCTCCGAGAATGAGCAATGATTTGCCCGTGCCGTACCCTTCGGTGCCATTTGTGTGGATAGAATTCACTGCAATCACCGGCGCGGCTCCTCCCGCCTGCGCAGCCCCAGCTTGTACTGTCCCCATAAGTACAACCTTTTGGCCGACATACTTCTTCAAATCTCTTCCAGTGACCTCATACTGCACGCCGGTTTCACTGGTGAAATAGTAATGTCCATTCTCTGAACTCAGAAGACCTACTCCGGAGAATGCGGTAGACCCTGTGCCAGCCTGCATCGCAAAGGAAAGCGCATGACCAGGCCGCACGCTGGCCAGCAGAATGCCTTGAGCATTCGCGACTCCGAAGCTGCCATTCAGTGTTGCAACCTCCACGGTATTTCCCGGCTTCAGTGAAACCACGCCTCGCGAGTTCGGCTCGATCGCTGTTACGCGCAGGCCATTCGCTTGAAGTTGGAACGAACTACTGGTTGCCAACTGGCTCTGTCCCTGCTGCAATACAAGGTGGTCACTATATAAAATGCCACGCGAGCTTGTGGCCATTGTGATCTCAGTGCCCTTGTCCAGTCGCAGATCCGCCGTGGCAATGCCGGTTTCCACCACTGAACCATCGAAGAGCGTGGCGTTTCCCTTGACCAGGTTGCTATCGACTCGCATGTCACCGCGAGCGCTTGCGGAGCCAATTGATACTGTCCCCGCGGATGCATAGGAGATCGTGCACATCAGTACCACCACGACCAGCAGTTTTCTCAGCATTCCTTGCCTCCACGCCGCTCGAGGAAATTCCACCCACCAAGCTTTGTAACTTATATATACGCCAAAACTAAGTCGCACGCAATAAGTTTTCCTTTTAAAATCAGCCTTCTACGTAATGCATGTGTCATACAATTTAACTTCTTTCATGGCTCCTGAGGACGCTTCTGCGGCAAGCGCTTTCAATTATTTCATTTTCGAAGCAAATGACTTTCTCCCCTTGCTGACGCCGAATTGTCCGTGGCGAATTAGTGAAGGGATACAAAAAGCAAAAAATGCAAGGAAAGATAACTTTGCGCTATCTGAAATTGAATTGACAGACCCGTGACTCCTGTTATGCTTTCGGTTTGACTATGATTTCACGCCTTCGCCGCTTTCTGGAGATCGGTCTGCGATTTGTCCTCGCGGGAGCGTGCTGCTTTGCAGTATGGCATTCAAGTAAGTTCGCCTTGGCGGATTACCTGTTTCAGAAAGACACCGAAGATTCTTTACGCGCTGCCATTCGTCTGGTGCCCGATGGCTGGGAGTACTACTTGCGGCTCGCCGAATTTGATCGAGAACATGCCAAGGACTACTTGGTCACTTCACTGCGGCTCAACCGCTACGATGCCCAGGCCAATATCGAATTAGGGCTGCAATACGAGGCCGAGGGAGACTTCGCAAGCGCCGAGAAGGCGCTGCTAGAAGCCTATGCGGTTGACCATACCTACTTGCCGCGATGGAGCCTTGCCAACTTCTACTTTCGCCGCGATAATATGCCGGAGTTTTGGTCCTGGGCCCGCAGCGCAGCCCAGATGCCTGCTGACGATATTGGGCCGCTCTTTGAACTCTGTTGGCGCGTCTCGCCCGACCCGGAGAGAATCTCTCAAGCTATCCTGGTCCAGAAGCCCGATCTGATCCGCCAGTATCTCCGCTTTCTGCTTTCAAAGAATCAACTGCAAGCCGTTGCCGGCCTCGCTACGCGCCTGGTTGGCTCAGGCGAAGCCGAGGCGGATCGACCGCTGCTATTGGATGTTATCAACCGCCTGGTTGCTGCCAATGACGCAGAACCGGCAAGTACGCTTTGGAAGGCGCTAATCGGCAAGCAGTGGATTGTTGCAGACGCCACGGCGCCCAATAACTCGGAATTCAAGCGGGTGCCGCTGCCAGCAACTTTCGATTGGTCTCTTCCGGAGTATCCCGGCCTGCACTCATGGCCTGGTGCCTCTGGCCTTGAAACGGAGTTTACTGGAAGCCAACCGGAGGAATGCACGGTAGCCGAGCAGGCAATCACTCTGGCGCCCGGACGTTATACACTCGCTTATGACTACCGCACCTCCGGGATCCCCTTGGAAACGGGAATTCACTGGCAGATCATTGATGCCAGGTCAAATGCGGTGCTGGCCGAGTCAACAGATCTATCGAGCGACGCTCTTTCCCATTCGACCCTGCCCTTCAATGTTCCCCCTTCCGCGTCTATTCTCCGCTTGCGGCTCGGGTATCGGCGGTCTCTTGGAACCCCGCGGATTGCAGGCACGCTCGTGGTACTATCAGCTAGGATTAAGGCGCATTCCTCTTCATGATTTGTCCAGATTGCGGTAGCGACAATATTCGTACATCGCGCAGTAGTCGCTGGAACGATTTGTTCCAGCGACTACGCGGCCGCGATGTCTTCCGTTGCCGCGGATGCAGGCTTCGTTTTTATGCATCGGTTTCCAGCGGGTCAGGCCTGAAGGCAGCGGTCAAATCGGGGCACGGCCATTCCTCCCTAAAACGCATGAGCGCTCGAAAGAAGCAGCACTTGGTCAAACGCTTGATCGTGCTCTCCATCTTTCTTTTAGCGTTCATTGTCTTCTGGGTTTTTCTGCGTTATCTCACGACAGAGAGAGAAGCTCAGTCGGATTCCGGCGCGGTGAGATTTCCCGTGTCATACTCTTCAACTCAGCCTGCGTAAGTTCGAAAGTGTGAGCCTGTGATCGATCAATGCAGGCTAACGCCATTCCCGTTTAAGCCGGATGCACGATGACAGGCTCATCTTCAAGAGGCACTGCTGCCTTTCGCTTGTTGCCGCTTTCCGCCTCTCTGACCACATAAAGCAGCGCAAGCATGGCGAACATCCAGCCCGAGACCGCTGGGCGCGGAAAAGGGAAGTCGACGCACGCGTGAAGCATCACCGCCACTAGTCCCAATCCCCAGGGGTTTCGCACGGCCGAGAAAATTCCAGCGGCAAATGGAATCAGCACAAGCAGCAGGAAGGGCACTCCGCCATCGGCGGCAAACTCCGCCCAGTCGTTGTGGGCGTGGTTGGCGTAAAACGGAAAATCTCTGATCGCATAACGTTGATAAACCTCGGGAAAGGTCCCCAGGCCATTGCCCATCAGTGGCCGCTGTTTGGCCATGTCAATCGCTGCTGCGACAAACTCGCGGCGAACCAGATACGGATCATTTTGCTCAAAGCGAAGCCAGACGCGTTCCCATCCAACGGCAAGAGTAAATGCTGCGGCAAGCACAGGAACCATCACCAGCATGGCCGCGGTAGAGCGCGTCGGCAGGCCGGTTTCAGGATGGCGCAGCTTCACCAGGCCGATGACAATCATGGCCAGTAACTCCGCCGTGCATAGCACTGTGCCCGCACGCGAAGCCGAGTCGATCACCGACGCATAGAGAATGCCGCCGGCAAGCGCATACCACCAGGATCGCCAGCCCTCGCGCAGCGCCCTCCACAGAGCGATCGGCAAGGCGATCTCAACGAATTGCGCGTAGTTGTTATACGACGGAAAGGTAGCGTAAACGTCCGGGTATCCTGTCGAAAAGATCCACAGAACACGGCCATTCGAGGTAAACAGTTGCGTCAGGCAAAGCACAGCCATCGCCGCCGCGAAGATGAGGAATGCGCTCAGTAGATTGCGCCGGACCTTCTTGGATCGGGCGATAGCCTGGGTCAGGAAGAACACTCCGGCCAGAGCGCCCCATCGCAGGACAGCTTGGCGCGTCTCGACGCTGGAAGCGGAGGTGTGGGCCAAGATCTGCAACAGTCCCCAGGCAGGAATGAGATACACAAGCCAGGATGCAAAACCGAAGGTCAGGTGTGCATTTTTGTTGCGAATGCCTGCAATGACATAGACCGCAACAAGCAGGTAGATGGCGATCTGGAAGGACTGAAGCGCCCACGCATCGCGGACAAAGACAGTTGCGGTGGAATAGACAAGCAGGACAAACAGACAGGCGCCCACAAGGATCGGAGCGCGCTTGCCGACTTTGGTTGTCGGGGCACTTATCCCAGACGCTGCGTTAATCGGTATAACTGGCAATGCGATGATTGTATTCCACTTTTTCGCTCCGGCTGCAAGCCGTACCCATCAATTCGAGTGGACAATGGCGCTCAGCGGATCTTTTTATGCCGCTGAAATGGGTTGCCGGTCATGAAAGTTACGTATTCCGGGACATTCAATGTTGATTTCTTCTTTATACATCCAGGATCGAATCGCGCAGTGCAATGCCTGGCTTTTGACTTCCAGGAGATTCAGAAATTGCATGAAGGCTCGGGGCCAGCTTTTGCTGCATCGTTGTTTTCGCGGCCGGGATGAGATACCTCAAAGCTTTCAATTCGGGAACAGTGAAAATCTTTATTGCTCGAGGTTTCTCATGGTGCGATATGGATTGAGCGATAGACTCCGTAGCCGCAAATTGAATGCGGACGGAGGCCGGAATGAATCCACTGCGCGGCACGATACTGGGACTGGCGATCGCATGGGGAGCTTCGACGTGCTCCGCGCAGCAGGAAACCATTCCATTCGAGAAGATTGCAAAGGATGCGCAACTCTCCGCAACCCTGACGCTGCCCGGCAATGAGGCTTCGAACGAATTCTATTCGAGCCGCACTTTGTCGGAGTCATCCAGCTCAAGCTTGGGATTTGCGCGGGGGAACCCTGCTCCGGTTCGCCGTCGCACCCTAGGAGCGAGCTTTTATCTGCTCAATGGACTTTCTTTCGGAATGGCCGCCCTGGACGTTGAGTTAACCCAGCACTGCATTTCGACACACAAGTGCCGCGAAGGGAATCCATTGATACCTTCTTCGCACGCCGGAGCGCTCGGCATTAGCTTCGCGTTGGTCGGCTCGGGCACGTGGGCCAGTTACCAGATGAAGAAGCATGAATCGCACATTTGGTGGATTGCTCCCATAAGCGGTATTGCTGGTCACGCCGTGGGTGTCACATCGGGTCTGATCCATAGGTAGTTCTGCATGATGGATGGCCAGGTGACGACGGTCTCATTCCCGCTGGAAAGTTCATAACAGGCTCTGGACTATTGCATATTTATCCGGTACAACAAACGATGCTGCCTGAGCCGAAATGGCAACGGAAGGCCTGCGTCGCAGATGTGGCGAAGTTATCAGTGCGACGGCTTCGTTTCGCGGCCGGGATGGGGACGTCGCATTGCTCTGCGAAAGTGGATGTCTGCTAGAATTGCGCATGATCATGCTGCGCGGATGTTCACTTTTGAATGGCGAGTCGCGAGAGGGAACCGGTGAGGGGTTTGCCGGCTTCGACCTTGTCGCTCAAACTCGCCTCGATCCGGCCTTCCATTCCGCTTCTCTGGAGGACGTTGACTTAGCGGCAACATTGGCCGGGGAAGCCTTCGCGATATACGGCAAGTATTCCGGCAAGGAAAAGGGACGGTTTCTTCGCCACATCGCTTTGGGAATCGAAGGCATTTCCGTTGAATTGGTTGACCGTGCCCATCGCGAAACAGCTCTGCCCGAAAAGCGTCTTCAGGGAGAGCTGGCGCGAACCGCAAATCAGCTCCGGCTGTTTGCGCAGCTTGTCGAAGAAGGCTCGTGGCTCAACGCCCGCATCGATCCCGCACAGCCCAATCGTACGCCCATGCCGCGAGTCGATCTTCGCTCGCTGCTGCGTCCACTTGGCCCGGTCGCAGTCTTCGGAGCGAGTAACTTTCCTCTTGCATTTTCGGTCGCCGGCGGAGATACAGCATCAGCGCTCGCCGCAGGCAATCCGGTCATCGTAAAGGCACATTCGGCGCATCCCGGCACGAGCGAATTGGTCGGACAGGTCATCTGTCACAGCGGAAAGGAGTGCGGCCTGCCTGCGGGCGTCTTCGCGCTGCTCTTTGGCTCTGGAGCGCAGATTGGCTCGGCGCTGGTCAAGCATCCCAAGGTCAAGGCTGTCGGCTTCACCGGTTCATTGTCGGCCGGCAAGGCTCTGATGCAGATGGCGGCGGCACGCCCTGAGCCAATCCCCTGCTTCACTGAAATGAGTGCCACCAATCCTCTTTTCGTGCTTCCAGAGGCACTGCGCACGCGCGGCGCGCAGATCGCCGAAGGCCTCTTCGGTTCCTTCACGATGGGCGTTGGACAGTTCTGCACCAAGCCCGGACTGGTCTATCTTCCGCGGGGAACGGACGCAGATGCGCTGGTCGCAGGGCTAGTATCCCGTGTGAATCAAGCGACGGCCTCGCCGATGCTCACCGAGGGAATCTGCCGGAGCTACAGCGCAGGCGTGACTCAGCGGCAAGGCCACAGCGCGGTGGAACTTCTCACGCAGACCAACTCAGCAGCCAGCGCCGGGCATGTCTTCCCGGCTCTATTTCAGGTCAATGGCAGCGATCTTCTTCGCGATGGCGAACTGGCGAAGGAGATCTTCGGCCCCAGCACATTGATCGTTCGCTATGCCGATCGAAGCGAACTGATCGCGTTGACCCATGAACTCGAAGGCCAGCTCACTGCGACCCTGCATGGAACGGATGCGGACATCGCCGCCTTCGCCGACCTCATCGACATTCTGGTGCAAAAGGCAGGAAGGCTCGTCGTCAACGGCTTCCCGACCGGCGTTGAGGTTAGTCATGCGATGGTGCATGGCGGGCCATATCCTGCAACGAGCGACAGTCGTTTCACTTCTGTTGGCACTCAGGCGATTCTTCGTTTCGTTCGGCCCGTCTGCTATCAGGATTTTCCGAAGGCCGCATTGCCTGACGAATTGAGGAACGAGAATCCGCTTGGCATCTGGCGGCTGGTCGATGGCGCGTTTACGCGCGACGCGCTCTAGTACAAAAGCAATCTCTCATGACCTGCCGGCAGGCTTGGCGTTCTTGAGCCGCAGGATGATTGCGCCGGCCAGCATTAGCGAAATGGACATGACGAGGTATCCCGCGCGTGAGTTGCCGGTGAGTGCCTGAAGAAGACCAACCAGCCACGTGCCGGCGAATCCGCCCAGTGCCCCGCAGCTATTGACCAGGGCCATCACCTCGCCGGCCACATTCTTTGGCAGCATCTCCGGGACGATTGCGAAGAACGGACCGAAGGGCGCATACATCGCTCCACCGGCGACGATCAGTGCTGCATACGCCAGCCAGAAGTGACTCCCAGCGGTCGCATAAGAACAGAAAAACGCAACTCCGGAGAGCAAAAGGAATGGCCATACGAAGACCTTGCGATTGAGCACGCGGTCGGAAAAATACGCGACCACCAGCATGAGAATGACTCCCAGCAAAAACGGCGCGGCGCTCAGCAGGCCCACCGTCTCGATTCCGCGCGTCGATCCGGAGTGGATCATCGCTGGAATCCACAACACGAGGCCGTAAACTCCAAAGCTCCAGAAGAAATATTGTACGCACAAGAGAATGACGCCTGGCGAGCGAAGCGCAGAAGCGAGACTTCCCGATTGCGGCAGTGCGGTTTGCTCAAGCTCCAGTGCCGCGGCAAGCTGCTCGCTGCTTTCCTTGCTGAGCCATGACGCGTCGCCCGGCCGGTCGCGCGCTATAACGACCCAAACAAAGGCCCAAAGAACAGACGGAATCCCTTCGAGAATAAACGTCATCTGCCAGCCAACAGCCTTGATGAGATAGCCGGTGACTGCGGCCATCCAAGTGACTGTAACCGGATTGCCGAGGATGAGAATCGCATTGGCTCGCGAACGTTCCGCGCGCGTGAACCAGTTCGTCAATAGGACCAGCATCGCCGGGAAAATCAGGCTCTCCGCCACTCCCAGCAGCAGACGGTCGAGCACCAGCAGCCAGAAGTCGCGGATCACGCCCGTCAGCGCGGAGAGGATGCCCCAACTGATGAGAGCGAAAAAAACAAGCCTGGCCGCGCTCTTGCGCGTTGCGTAGGAGGCTGCGGGAACCTGAAAGAGAAAATAACCGAAGAAGAAGACCGAGCCGAGGAATGCCGCCCGCGATTCGGTGATCTTGAGTGCTGCGGCAAGTCCGGCTGCTGCGCCAAAGCCGAAGTTGGAGCGGCCAAGATAGGCGAGGCTATAAGTAACGAAGACCGCCGGCATCAAGAAGATCCAGCGGCGCCGCAAACCCGGTTGGCGGGGTGCCGAGTTAAACGCTTGCTTATCAGCCACACAAGTCTTATATCATCTCCCAGGCGTATTAGGATTTTGAACTCGGCTATTCCAATGAGCGTTCCATCTCTATACTTGAATACGAAAGGAAACTCCCATCGCAACCATCTCACTCTCGTCGGTGATTGAGACTGCGGCCCCGGCACTTCTCAGTGTCGCCACGCACGCACGCGGCCCAGACGGGCAACTGCCGCTCTCTGCCGAGATGTTGCTTACAGAGCCATCGGGAAATCTCTTCGGCCTGACTCAGGACGCCGGAATGGGCTGGGATCCAAGTCGCCTGCTCGACCCGGAGTTTCTGATCCTGAGCACGCACGGCGGCTTGCGTGCCGAAAACGGCGAGGCCATCGCTCTGGGTTTCCATACCGGCCACTGGGAGGTCGGCCTACTTGTAGCAGAGGCGGCGCGTGAGCTGAAAGCACTGCGCGCCATTCCCTTTGCCGGCGCATGTACCGACCCCTGCGATGGCCGCACTCAGGGCACCGCAGGCATGCTGGACTCGCTCCCCTATCGCAACGATGCCGCGATTGTGCTGCGCCGGCTGATGCGATCGCTGCCCACCGGCAAGGGCGTGATCGGCATCGCCACCTGCGACAAGGGCCTGCCCGCAATGATGATGGCGCTGGCCTCCGCGGGAAAGCAACCTGTGGTTCTTGTTCCCGGCGGCGTCACGCTCTTGCCCGATCAAGGCGAGGATGCTGCGAAGGTTCAAACGATCGGCGCGCGCTTCGCTCAGAACCAGATCACCTTGGAATACGCCGCGGAGGTGGGCTGCCGGGCCTGCGCGTCTCCCGGTGGAGGCTGCCAGTTTCTTGGCACCGCTGCAACATCGCAAGTGGTTGCCGAGGCGCTGGGACTTGCCCTGCCGCACACCGCACTTGCGCCCTCCGGTCAGCCCATCTGGCTCGACGGAGCCCGGCGCTCAGGCCGCGCAATCATGCGCCTTCACCAGTTGGGCATCGGCGCCGAGGACGTTCTGACGCCGGCAGCACTCCGCAACGCGATGGTGCTCCATGCCGCCTTCGGCGGTTCAACTAACCTCCTGTTGCACATTCCTGCCATTGCTCATGCCGCGCGGCTCACCCGGCCCACGGCAGCCGATTGGGCCGAAATCAATGCCCAGGTACCGCGCCTCGTCGATGCGCTGCCCAACGGACCTCGCAATTTCGCCACTGTGCAGGTCTTTCTCGCCGGAGGAGTGCCGGAGGTGATGCTGCATCTGCGCGAGGCTGGGCTTCTCGACACAAACGTGAAGACGGTCTCAGGAGAGACACTTGGCGTGTCGCTCGATTGGTGGCGCGAGAGCCCGCGTCGCCATCAATTGCGCCGTGCGTTGCAGGATCAAGACAAAATAGATCCCGACGATGTCATCATGTCTCCCGATCGCGCACGGTCGCGAGGCCTGACCTCGACTGTCTGCTTTCCATCGGGCAATCTCGCACCAGAGGGCTCGGTTATCAAGAGCACCGCGATCGATCCCTCGCTGGTCGATGATAATAGTGTCTACAGGCATCTTGGTCCCGCAAAAGTCTTCGTCTCCGAAGAGTCGGCCATCCAGGCGATCAAGAGTGGCGAGGTGGCACAGGGCGACGTGGTTGTGCTCATCTGCGGCGGACCGGCGGGCGCGGGCATGCAGGAGATCTATCAGATCACTGCCGCGCTCAAGCAGCTTCCTCATTGCAAGCACGTCGCTGTGCTCACCGATGCGCGCTTCAGCGGCGTCTCGACCGGAGCCTGCATCGGCCACATCTCTCCCGAGGCGCTCGCCGGCGGCCCCATCGGCAAGGTTCTCGAAGGCGACCAGATCGAAATTGTGATCGATCGCCAAGCGCTGACCGGCTCACTTCATCTTGTGGGAGATTCGAATGAGATCTTCGATGCCGAAGAAGGTGCGCGCCGCCTCGCGAAGCGTGAGCCGCGCGCAGACCTGCATCCACATCCGCAACTGCCCGACGACACCCGTCTCTGGGCCGCGCTGATTCATGCCAGCGGCGGCGTTTGGGGTGGTTGTGTCTATGATGTCGACATGATCGTCTCGCAACTGAAGGAGAAACCATGAAGCTCTACCGCACCAGTAACGGACCCTACATCGAAGACGACGGCAAGTATTACCACGTTGCGGAACCTTCCTGGGATGCTCTCGTCACGCACGACGATCTGAGCGGGTATCTTCTCTCCATCGTCAAGACGGGCGAGCCTGCCGAAGATTTCTTCTCTGCGAAGATCCTTGCGCCGATCGGCAACCAGGAGGTCTGGGCTGCAGGGGTCACCTATTACCGCAGCCGCAGCGCGCGCATGGAAGAGGCGAAGACGGCAGGCGGCGGCGACTTCTACGATCGCGTCTATGCGGCGGAACGCCCCGAGCTCTTCTTTAAATCCACGCCCAATCGCGTCGTCGGTCCCGGAGAAGACGTTCGCATTCGCAAAGATGCTAGATGGTCTGTGCCGGAACCGGAGCTGACACTGCTCATCAATCATCGCGGCCAGATCATCGGCACCACTGCAGGCAACGACATGAGCTCGCGTGACATCGAGGGCGAAAATCCTCTCTATCTTCCCCAGGCAAAGGTCTACGTCGGAAGTTGCGCACTGGGCCCATGTGTTCTCATCGGCAGCGAACCACTCTCAGCCTCCACACCCATCAACCTGGAGATTGCACGCGAAGGGCGCACCGAGTTCTCCGGCACAACGACGCTTGCCGAACTCAAGCGCGCACCCGCCACGCTCGTCGAATACCTCTTCCGCGACAACAGCTTTCCCGCTGGAACATTTCTGATGACAGGGACCGGCATTGTTCCGCCGGATTCTTTCACCCTGGCCAGTAGAGATCGAATTAGAATCACCATCGACCCGATCGGCACACTCGAAAACAAAGTCGCATAAAGTGTCCGACAACAGGCTTGACGAACCTCCAGCATACGTGCCAAGAACGAAAAAGAGCAAAGTCAGGGACGCTGAAGCCTGATTAGCCTCGTCGAAGATTGCCGCTCTCTGTTGGACTCGTTTGCCTGAGTGTGATGGTGTCGAGATGGGCCATCTCTGGTTTTGGCAGAGACCGACCTCGAAATCCGAAACAATGACAGGCCACTTTTCGAATGACCCTATTCAGGTTCTGTCTATCTTTTACCTCACTGTACCCAGCAAGTGACTCTACCAGCAATAAGTGGCGACAACGTCGGGAGTACTCGGAATCTGATTCTTGACGCTGGTGTGCAGAACAACCTCAATGCTTTTGTTCTCCCAGCCCTTGGGAAGAGACTTCACCAGCTTCGAAATGGACGTTGGGTCGGTGATGTAGTCAGCCGCGGCACGCGTTCCTGAATATCCGACGCCCCCGATAACGATCACTACTTTTCCGTTCCATGAATTCATAACCCGGGCTACAATCGCGTAAGTCTCAGAGCGATCGGGATTAGCAGTCCAACTCCGCTGAGGGTCAGAGTTGTCCACGATGGTGCTATGCCCTTTGAATCTGAAGCGAAGATTCCCGGTCGTGCTGATCGTCCAAATGTTGTTGTGCGCGCCTACCAGGATCGTGGGACTTTGGCGAAGGTCTCCAAAAGTCATATCGTTCACAAATCGGATATCGAGCTTCTTATTTCGTCGCGCCAGCACATATTCGATATCTGATACCGCCATGAGATCACCAATGGTTAGATAGGTGTTCTCAGTGGGATGTAGATCCTTACCGTCAATTGTGGTCCCCGGAGGTATTGGAATGTAAGGATGGAGCCCCATCTCTTCATTTTGGTTCCCTGGATGATTCTTGAAATACTCGTCTTCATATGAGTGAGATAACTCATAGAGAGGATTGTTACCTACGCCGATTAATATCGTGTTGGAGTTATTCAAAATAGGCGACCAAAATTGGTTGAATGCGCGCTCGTCAGGGGATACAAGGTAGCGCAGCGCAGCCAGGCTCAGGATTACTACTGAGGCAGCAAATACGATCCACCATCTCCGACCTCGAAATCTTGCAGGCGACGCCTTAAGGTTAGGTTCTGCGACCTCCTGCAGTTCCCGATGGCTTATCGGATCACCGTCGGGCTGAGTCTGTTCCAGTGTGGGCGGCGGAGCTGATTTCAAATGAGCGGGTTGTTTGCCGGTTCGCTCGAAGACGGCTTTAAACGAGCCTGACGGGATGCTGATCAGAACGGATTCATCCCGGGCCATTTGATAGTAGACCGCAAGCCGTTTCCTGACTTCGGCAACTCGCAAGCGAACGATCGGATCTTGATTCGTATCGTAGTCCGAGCGCTTGTCAAAGATGCTTGCACCGATCACTCGCTCTTTGAGTGTCTCGGTGCGACCGGCCAGAGTCTCAGTAACGATGTGTTGGAGCAGCTTCTGAATCTGGATGCTGGAACGGAAAGGCGTACTCTCCAGGATCGCCGACAGGGTCTTTCTGACCTCCGGCGCAGAGACAGTGTCCGAACCGTCTTGAACAACTTGAGAGTCGACCCCTTCAGCCGGATGATTCACAGATTGTCTCCTGGTTCCCTGGTGGCAAACGTAATGTACTACCTTTCGAGACGTAATGTACTCCATTTGCAAGCTATTGACAAATAAGATTTAGCTGGCGAACTTCTTTGCACGGTACCCGAAGCAACCTTGCCATTCTTATTCAGCACGCGTTTTCGTTGTGCATGCTATTCGGGCTGATCGCCCGAGTGTGCGAGGTGAAAAGCGATCCAATCATTTGGTTTAACTCTGGCTTCAGGTCTTCCCCTCGAAACACCTGAGTCATAGACAGGTAGGGCTTCCCGATCGGAGGGGGCGGGGGTGCAACCGCCATATCCGCGGGCCTTCTGCACCGGTCATCAACGAACGTTGTCGAATGTCAGTCGATTCTGGTCCCCCAGTTCAAGGGCTCTGTTGCAATGACGGTCGAATCGAAAGAGGCTGCTCTATGTGGCCCGGAGGTAGCACCATGTTGAAGTACCTTGTCAGTGAGGCAACGGAGAGTCGGCATAGGACGCCTTTCCTTCCTTTGAATCTCCAACCCGGAATCACGTCGCACGGTTTTGCAGCGGGGGCTCCAACGCCCTCAAAGAGTCGAGGACGGCTGAGTATGCCGATTGCCTGCTGCCTCTTGGGATTGTTTCTCATGATGTCATCATCTGGCAGAGCCCAAACTGCCGGGGCAGTTTCAGGACACGTCTCCGATCCAACCGGAGCTGTCATTCCCGATGCCGCCGTTTCTCTCAGGAACATCGAAACAGGTGGGGCACGGAGCACAGTCACAACAGGATCAGGTGACTACACGTTTACCGAGGTTCCGCCGGGAAGCTACAAGATCGAGATCAAGCATAAGGGCTTCAAGGCCGCAACAAGCAGCGACTTCCAGGTAAGCGTGCAGCAGTCCCTGCGCCAGAACTTCACCCTGGAGATTGGTCAGGTTACGGAGTCGATCACGATTACGGCAACGGGCGCGCTGCTTCAGGTGGACAACGCTTCGCTGGGCACTGTAGTCGAGAACGAATCGATCAACGAGTTGCCATTGAACGGCAGAAACTACCTGAGCCTGGTGGCTCTTGCATCCAACGTAAACACTCTCGCACCGGCATCAGGCCAGGCGGGCGCTCGCCTCGGCGGCGATCGTGGCAGCCAGTCGATCTCAGTCGGCGGCCAGCGCATCATGAACAACTACTACACGCTGGACGGCGTGAACAATACCGATCCTGACTTCGTCACCTATGTCGGCCTGCCCTCCCTTGACGGTATCGAGGAGTTCAAGGTTCAAACAGGTGTCTATCCGGCCGAATTCGGGCACGAGGCTACGCAGGTCAACGTGGTGAGCAAGAGCGGCACCAACACCTATCATGGTGCTATGTACGACTTCATCCGCAACAATACCGCAGATGCAAAGATCTATCAGTTTCCGTTTAACCAGCCTAATCCTAAAGTCCAACCATACAAGTGGAACGACTACGGATTCGAACTCGATGGACCCATCAGAATCCCGAGACTCTACAACGGCAAAGACAAATTCTTCTTCATGGTAGACGATGAATGGAGGAAGATCCGTTCTACAAATCAGGGTCAAGCTGTTGTGCCGACCGCGGCCCAGGCGGGCGGCAATTTCCAGGGCTTCACCACAGCCGCCGGTGCACCGGTTACCATCTACGATCCCGCAACCGGAGACGCTAACGGGCTGGGGAAGACATCCTTTCCCAATAACACCATTCCTTCAGGCAGAATCGCCCCGCAGTCCACGGCGCTGCTGAAATACCTGGGTACGAGCACGACTCCGTCGACCGGAAACAATAACTACTCGTACAGCACCTTACAGCCACAAAATCGCCAAGGCTTAGCTGTCCGTGGAGACTATTATCAGTCCGAGAAGTTGCAGTTTGCCTTCCGCTACAGTTCAGGGAATGAAGACATCGTCTCGACCGGATTGCTGGGGGCGGGCAGCAAAATTGTCACCAACTACTACCAGTACATGGGTTCCAACACATGGACCTTAACGCCCCACATCGTCAACGAAGCACGGTTTGGCTATAGCCACTTCTTCAACTCCCTCGGTTTGTTAGCAGCGTACACAACGGACGTAGTTGGCGGACTCGGCATCCCGAATATGAAATCCGGTGCACCCTCAACGTGGGGCATCCCAGACGTGGCCTTCAATTCAGGCCCAGCGGGCACAACAAAGAGCATCTGGGGCGCCAATGGTGGTTTTGGGGATCGAGGCGGGGATGGCCCATATGTGGTGACCGATCCTACTTGGCAGATTGTCGACAATATCTCTTGGATCAAGGGCAAGCATTCAATGAGATTTGGTTTTGAGTACAATCGGCAGACCTTTAACCAGTTGGGCAATCAGTTCTCGCGCGGGCAATTCAGCGCCGAGCCCCTTGCTACGGCTCTCGATTCGGGCACACCAGGAAGTGTTACTCTTTCTGGCGGCGACGCGCTCGCCGATTTTCTGCTCGGCGATCTTTATCAGTCAACAGTTGCAGTGGCCGTAGCGAATGCCAATTACGTGCGGAACTTTTGGGCCTTTTACGGAGACGACACCTACAAGATCACCCGCAAGCTCACGATTTCACCGGGCCTCAGGTACGAGCTGACTCCACCATGGAACGATACGTTAGGCAATAACTTTACCGTGGATATTCAGGTAATGCCGAAGCAGACCGACACCAGCACCACCTACCCCCAGAGCCAGTGGCCGTTTTATGTGCGCCAGGGTAATTGTGCACCTGCGGATGTGTACAAAGGGATTGCGATCAGGTGGATAACTCCTCTTGGTCCGCCGCCGGTTTGCAGCAATGGAATATTGCCCAATGGACCACTACTGAAAACCCAGCACCTCAATTTTGCGCCGCGCATGAGTATCACTTACTCACCGAAACCCAACCTGATTATTCGCACAGGCTACGGTATTTTTTATAGCCAGGATGTTGGCAACGCGTACTTCGACATGGCGCGCAACATCGCCGGGCGCGTGACCGCAACAAACGTGAACGCAACCGCGCCTTACGGTAATCCAAATCTGAGCTGGAGCAACGCAGCGCCGGGCGGCGGCGGAGGTGCAGTCTCCAATCTCGGCCCGTCCACCGCGTTCGTGGACGCTCTCAGCCACAAGACCACGTACAGCGAACAGTATCTGTTCAACATCCAGCAGCAGGTCGGACAGAACTGGTCGTTCGAGATGGGATACCAAGGATCGCAGAACCGTCATCTTTATGGGTTTGTTAATGTGAATGTGGCGAATCCATCCGGATTAACTGGCACTCCCCTCTCAAGTTCAGTAGCGTCCCGGACCCCCTTCGCGAACATGGGGGGGATCCAATATGTGCACGACTACGGCACGGGCAATTACAACGCGTTTAGCATCAAGGCTACGCGGCGCTTCAGCAAAGGCTTGAACGTGATCGCCTCCTACACCCTGGGAAAATCCCTGGACGACACAAGCGGAATCCGCAGCCAGGGGAACGACCAGTTGTTTCCGCAAAACAACCGATGCCTCAAATGCGACTACGGCCGTTCCGCATTCGATGTTCACAATCGGATCGTTGGCTCGGTACTTTATGAGCTGCCAATCGGACCCGGAAAGCTGTTACCGGTTAACAATAAATTCCTGGATGCGGTGATTGGCGGCTGGCAGATCGGAGGCATTTTTACCCACCAGACCGGTGCAGTCGGGACCGTCCTGCTCGGTCGTGACAATGCCGGTATTTCGGCAGCGGGCGGTAACTTCGATCGACCCAATACGACCGGGACCAGTCCCTATCCTCGCGGTAGTGCGAGAACGCTCAGTGCTTGGGTGAATCCAGCCGCCTATGTCTCTGCCGCTCAAGGATCCTTTGGAAACGAGCAACGCGGCAGCTTCACGGGGCCGGGATTAACCAACTTGGACGCCTCGTTGCACAAGCAGTTTCAAATGCCCTACAGCGAAAAACACAACCTGTCGATACGCTTTGAAGCATTCAACGCACTTAATCACCCGAACTGGAGTAACCCGACTTTGAACTTCAGTTCCTCGATCTTCGGCCGCATCACAAGCACCAGCGGCGCCGCTCCCAATGGCGGAATGCGCCAATTACAACTGGCGGCGAAGTATCAGTTCTAGACTCCAAAAGTAGATTTTTGAAGAAATAAAGACCGTGTGACGTTGCGCCGACGGCGTCACACGGGGGTTGTCATTCAGCCAACGAAGTTATTGGTCAACCGCCAGGCTACCTCCCCGCAGCCACAGTAGGCATTGAATAGAGAGAGCCCCGGGCCCCGATATACAAGGTCTTCTTGTCTATCCCTCCGAAGGCGAGGCTTGTTGGCCGCTCCGGGATCTCCACCACGCCAATCTCCTGTCCGCTATCGTTATAAATGTAAAGCTGACCCGCAGCCAAATAGGTATTGCCCACCGCATCGGTCACGACACTGGACCCTCCGCGTGGCGCGAACTCGGTTGCTGTCACGTGTTCAAGGCTGTCGAGCCGCAATCGATAGAGTGCGTCATCTTCCTCGCTTGCAGCCAGGTGTTGATCGCCCACATGAAAGAGCCGCCACTGCGATGCCTGTAGCATTGGCTGCCAATTTCCCCCAGCCATGATCGCATTTGTCGTATCCGGTGCGAAATAGAAGCCGCGCGGCTCGTTCGTAACCCTGGCTGTGATCGCCATGTTGCTGGGCCGAGCATAGATCACTCCCCGATGCTCCATTTGGCTGACCAGCGTTTCCATGCTGTTGTGGAATCCGACTGGCAACATCAGGCTTGTGCCGGCAACCGGCTCGCTCGTAGCTTCTATCTTCCTGGCTTCGCCGGTTTTGATGTCCACATCGAAGACAGATCGGCTGTAGTCCTGCACCAACAACGAGCCATTTCCTGCAAACCCGGCGGCCATGGGCGTGTTGATCTTGTCCGTTAGCACTTCAGCGCGATTGCTCTCCGCATTCCATCTGTAGACGAGATGCACCGCGGCATCGGTAAAGTACAAATTCCCAGCGTCGTCTGTTGAGAGTCCCGCAATATTGCTGAATCCGCCAGCAAGCCGCTTCAGCGTTGCTCCTCTAGAAAAAACGCCCGCGGGCAGTGAAAGCGGGGCGCCAACCTGTAGCTTTGAATTGACTGTAAATACTGTAAAGTCGTGCGCGCGAACCCCAACACCGCTGGCCTGATCGAATACGCTGTTATCAAATGCGAGCCGCGTCATGCTGAAGTTGTGCAGGTTCTCAAACCAAATATCGGTAGAATTGACGGCTTCTACAGCATTCAACTTAGGCAGCACATTGCGCGAAACCCTATACATAAACAGGTTCGCAAAAACTATCCTGTGAGCGTCATTGAGGTCGACCGAAAAGGCTGCTGCGCCAGCCGGGTTTTCTTCCTCAGTCTGAAGAGCAAATACGGTCCAATTCGACGCATGATGGAACTGGGTTTCATGAAGCATATGGTGTTCGCAAGACATCTGGTACACCACGCTCGGAGTCGTTGTGTTTTCGACGAGCAGGCCCGCTCTGGAAAGCGAGTTTTCTGTCCAGTTGCCTCGGAAGATTCCGCCGCCACCGTCCTTTACCCATAGGCTCGGGTATTGTGTTCCCATCAATGCCGCATACGTCGCGGGATTCTGCGGCGGCCGTGCAGCCTTGGGAAGATTCCGAGCTAGTACTGAGCTTGCTCTTCCCGGCCCAGACCTGAAGTTCACATCTTCAACCATGGAGTGGGGGCCGGCACGCCAAACCAGTGCTGCTGCTCGCTGATCCTTTGCAGCAGTGGCGATTCCGATTCCGGTGAGAATAGCTGTTCCACCCTTCGCGGTCTCGACAACCGGCACAGCTTCGCCTTCACCCATAAAATTGGCTGCATCATCGGTCACTGTAATCAACGTGGTCGCAGGGTTGAGGCCAATCAAAACGCTATCTGGCCGCAGCCGCAGCGTTTCCGTTACCCGATAGGTGCCGGTGGGAAAATAGAGCGCCGGGTAATTCTTGATCGCTGCCTGAAGGGCCAACGTGTCATCGGCCCCATCGCCTTTGACGCCGAGCGTCAGCACGTTCACCCATTGCTGCATCGAAGGCAACTGCGGAATGTCGGAAGCTACGGCCTTGCCTTGCACTGAGCGTTCATGATGTCGAAGATTCACGCTGCGTTCACGCCCGTCCGGGCCAATCTCTAGTCCGATCGTCAGGTGTTCCTCGATATAAGGATGCGGACTTTCTTTCACGTCAAACATTCCACTCGATGCGGCCTGACCTTGCACAAGCTGAGGCACATTTTTGCACGCGATGTTCTCGAGTGTGACCTGATGATGAGCCTTTCGCGCATCGCCGAGCAGCACAGCGGACTGGCGAATGTCCTCGAGCACGAGGTCGCGTCCGTAGAGTTGTTCCGTCATTCCCTGGGCAATTTCGATCGCTACCGGTGAGTCCGCGATTCGGTCGCGCACCAATGTCATGCCGACCTCTTGCGAGTGGATTGCTGCCCGTCGCTGGCCGGTCAAGCTCGAATCCATCAGCAAAAACTGCCATGCCGGGGCAGTCCGCACCGAGATGATCCCGTATTCGCCTCCTTCAATCTGAAGGTCCCACGCACCATTTCCCACATCTTCGAGCGCTGCACGCCCATCACCGACCTGGAACCGCATGTGCTGAAGAAATGAATGCTGTGCTACGTGAAATCGGACCGCAATCGCCGCTGGATTACCCTCGCCGATCTCGAAGTCAAGGTTGCTGATTCCGCTATAAAACGTGAACTCGTTCGCATCCACCACGGGTTCTCCCGCCGATGGACGCTGTGCGGCAAACTGCAACATGTATCGGCCTGTCCCCAGGAACTCGTGACCCTCCTGGAACCCAGGCGTGTTAGCTCCCAGGATAAAAGCAGGTCGATGTGCACCAAACCCGATAAGCCGTATCCCCGTCCAAAGGTGGATTGTCCGGCTGATTCGGTATTTGCCCTCGGCGATAAAGACGATGCCTTGCCCGGTTGTCTCTTGCACGCGATCGATTGCCGCTTGGATTGCTGCCGTGTCGTCAGCCTTACCATCTGCGGTAGCACCGAAGGCTCCATTCTCCAGGTAGACGGCATGAGGATCGTCCGGCCGCAGCGGAAACACCGATTGGGCAGCCAGTTGCATAAGGCCTGCCGCAGAAGACACAAGCATCAACACAAACATTCGAGGCAACAAATGCATCTGACGTATACTCCAACAAATAATTAGATATCAGAAGATCACTTCCGACGCACTTACTTCAAGTTGAAGATTTGTGCGCAATCATGCATAGCGCTTTATATCGTTCATAGGCGAAAGCAGAATGGGGCTGGGTTGTAAGAAAGAGTCACCATTCATCCTTGTGTTCTTTACTTGCGTATATACCTTGGCTTAATGTCAACTGGTATGAAATCGCGGCTGAATCAATACCTTTCAAATCCGTATGCTTCAGAGGAATGCGCTTCTGTACGACCCATGGATCGCCGGCGCTTTCTCCAGTGCGCGGCAGGCGCGGGGGCGATGGTTGGTCTTGGTGGAAGCGCCTTCGGCCAAGCTCAGCAAGATGTCGCTAAAAGCGCGGCCTCACTCAACTCCATGACGTCGTCGGGCTCACGACTGCCCGACGGTTCCGAATTTGTCTCCTGGGAACAGCCGCTAAAATTCTCGAAGTCCTACTACGTTGACAATAACTCGCCCAGGGCAAACGATAACGGGCCGGGTACTCGCGAACGGCCATTCCGCACCATCAACGCAGCTGCTCGTATCCTTCAGCCCGGCGAACGGGTGGTGATTGCCTCAGGCACTTACCGTGAATGCATCCGCCCAGTGCGGGGCGGCACTGGACCAGCTCAGATGATCAGCTACGAGGCCGCGCCAGGAGCAAAGGTCGTCGTCAAGGGCTCTGAAGTACTTAAAGACGGCTGGCAACCTGAATCCATTTCGATGGGCTTTCGTGGCGGACGAGGCCCCACAGACCAGAGTGATTCACAAATATCCGCATGGCAATACGAACTGACCGGCGCCATGTTTCCCGACGCTTACAACCCCTTCGCTCTGGCGAGCGCGCCGGGGGATCGCTCTTGGCTTGACACTAAGTCCGTAGACATGGGCCCGTATTTCCGGCGGCGTGGATTGGTCTTCGTCGACGGCAAACCACTTGAGCCGATGGAGCAACTGCGCGAACTGGCAAGCGCGCAGCTTCCCGGCCTCCCGCGCCCAGGTCAATCCGCGCCTCGCACAGGCCTGCCCGCTCGTATGCGCGGCGGTCCGATCATGCAGGAGATCGGCGGTTCGCCAGAGGCCAGGTTCTGGGTCGAAAACTCCGGAAACGGCATCCACATCCGTATTCCCGCCGGCATACCTTCCGAACATATTGTCGAAGTTTCAGTCCGCGAGCAGGCCTTTGTACCGATGAAGAAGGGACTAGCCTTCATTCGAGTGAAGGGAATTACCTTCCAGCACGCCGGCAACGGCTACCCGGTTCCGCAGCGTGGCTTGGTATCCACCGCCGGCGGCAATCACTGGATTATCGAGGGCAACACCATCGAATGGGCCAATGGAACGGGCCTCGATATCGGCAACGGCGACTGGAATGGAGGTCCCACGCCGCAAGCCGGGGTATCGCAGATCGTTCGTGGAAACACGATTCGCTATTGCGGCGTCGCAGGTCTCGCCGGCATGGGAACCCAGGACACCCTCATTGAGGACAATCTGATCGAGTGGTGCGGCTGGGCCGACGCGGAACGCGCGTGGGAAGCCGCTGCAGCAAAGTTCCACCGTGCTCAGAACATGCTCTTCCGCCGCAACGTGATCCGCCATATCCGTCACGCCAACGCGGTCTGGTTCGACAGCGGCGACGTCAACTGCCGCATCACCAGCAACGTCTTCGCCGACGTCCTCACCGTCAGTGCCGCCGTGCACATGGAAATGAACCTCAAGCCGAACCAGATCGACAACAACGTCATTTGGAACGTCCGTAACTCCGAGCCCGGCACACCCGGCCAGCGAGGATGCGCGGGATCCGGCGTGTTCATCAATGCCAGCGACCATGTCACTATCGCCCAGAATCTGATCGGCCGCTGCGATAACTCCGGCGTGTTTGCCATCGTGCGCGAAGATCGCGCCGGCAGCGGTAGCGCGCAGGAGAACAGTATTTATAACAATGTCTTCGCGAGTTGCGGGAAGTCAGCCATCGTGTTGCTCAATCAGCACAACGGCGCCGACGGCAACCTCTATCTCTCCATGCCGAAGGAGTTTCTCGGGTTCTTCTCATCCGACTCGAAGCAATGGCTCGACCTGCCTGCCTGGCAACAGACGTACGGTTGGGACAAGAATGGAGCCCTTGGTGATGTACAAGTGGATTTCGACCCTGACCGCCTGGAACTGATGATAAGCAGTAGCCAGCCATTCCCAAAGGTGAGGGCATTCAATCACATTGACAACGATATGTTTGGCAATACCACCGGAGAGACCAGAGTTCCCGGTCCTTTGGCCGACCCGGGTGCAAAGCCCATCTGGAAGCTTGACCCTCGTTCGGTCGTTCCGGCAGGAACCAAGGTTCGATAGGCAGGGAACACATCTCGATGTAACGAATCTTCTCGATTTTATGGATCGATGCACCCAAACACGGCAAACGGGCTCCGACAACGTTGGCGCAGCCGTGTATCTATTTCTGTGATGCGTCGCATGACTGCCTGCTTTCCAATACAACCTCTTGCCTGTCTGAAGTTGTCAGATGCTAACCTATCAGTACGTTGTGTCGGGCTGATTCAAATCGTTTAGCCCGGCTCGATCTTCGAGCTGCATCCGGATCTCGGTGAAGGGAACTGGAAGGTAAGGAACCCCTTACATGTCGTAAGCGTCTGATTTTAAATGGCCCCGTAGCTCAGGTGGATAGAGCAGCAGTTTCCTAAACTGCGTGTCGGAAGTTCGAGTCTTCCCGGGGTCACCATTCCTTTCTGCACTACTTGCTTGTAGCCGGTCACGGAAACTAATCGAATG